>PPYE01661641.1_pt1 | contig 128787 bp, 120 predicted proteins | sample 1559881 | NCBI WGS metagenome assembly PPYE01 (sample SAMN08240022, study PRJNA423297) | Human gut metagenome, whole genome shotgun sequencing project.
GCTGCGCCACTCCTGCTAAAATTCAATATTCCTACTCAGGGGCTCTTTTTGTGCTGTCTGCACAATCTGGGGCGGTCCACGTTTCCGGGCGGGTACTTTTTTATAAATTCACAAAAAAACAGCGGCCGGACGACACAACGTCCGGCCGCTGTTCAACTATGAATGAGGCTGCTTATTTTTGATACCGGAGATGATCAGCATCCAGCTGTCGCAGAACCGCCAGCATGACCCCGCATTCCTTGCGGGCTGCGTCGGGATCCATCAAACGGTAGTTGCCGCATTCGGTTTCGCTTGCTCCGGGAATGGGGCCGTCATACTCTGCCATCCAGGCAAAGGCATCGGTGGTCAGCTCCAAAGCCTCGGCATCGGTCATTCCCTGGGTCAGCAGATAAAAACCAGTCAGGCATCCCATGGGACCCACATAGACCACATGATCACTCCAGCGGCTGTTGCGGGCATAAGTGGCGAACAAGTGCTCTATCGTATGTGCAGCGGCAGGGGAAAGGTAATCTCCCTGGTTCGGCCGCTTCATCCGTACGTCCCAGGTGCGGACCTCGCCATCCTGACGGGAAAGATACATACCGGGCATCAAAGTCGTATGATCAACGCAAAAGCTGGCGATGCGTTCCATCTTTGATCACTCCATCATCATCTGGACAACGCCGTGCTGGCAATCCAGGGAAATGTTCATGCCGTCATGCAGGGTACGGGTGGCGCCCAGCGCACCGACGATGACTGCCTTGCCCAGGGTCAGAGCAACGATGGCGGCGTGGCTGTTGGTGCCGGCTTCTTCGGTGATAACACCGGCAGCCTGACGGATATAGGGCAGCATATCGTTGTTGGTGTGGGGAACGACAAGAATCTGGCCGGGCTTGAACTTGGTAGACACTTCGGCAGCGGTGCGGCAGACACAGACAGTGCCCTTGGCATTCTTGCCGCCGATGCCCACGCCGGTCAGCAGGCTGTCGCCCACCAGGTGGACCTTGATCATGTTGGTGGTGCCGGAAACGCCCACGGGAACACCGGCGGTCACCACAGCCATGCTGCCGGGCTGGACAAGACCAGCGTTGACAGCGCATTCCACAGACTTGCTGATCAGTTCGTCGGTGGAGTTGGCGTACGGCATAACCAGCGGAGTGATGCCCCAGTGGATGTTCAGCTGACGCTGCACCTGTTCATCCAGCACGCAGGCCACAATGGGGGTGGCAGGACGATAACGGCTCAGCAGGCGAGCGGTTTCGCCGCTCTTGGAAACGGTGATGATGGCGCTGGCGTGAATGTCGGAAGCAGTGGTGCAGGCAGCGTGGCAAACAGCAGCGCTTACACTCAAGCGACTCTCATCGGCCTGGGCGTGGTGCACCAGGCTGTTGTAGCTGGCATCGGCCTCGGTGGTCTCGGCAATGGCGACCATAGCCTTCAGGGCAGCCACGGGATACTTGCCGGCAGCGGTCTCGCCACTGAGCATGACAGCGGAAGAACCGTCGTAAATGGCGTTGGCAACGTCAGTAATCTCGGCACGGGTGGGGCGGGGGTTGGAGATCATGGAGTCCAGCATCTGCGTGGCAGTGATAACCACCTTGCCGCAGGCCATGGTCCGGTCGATGAGGTGCTTCTGGATAGAGGGAATTTCGGCAAAATCGATCTCAACGCCCATGTCGCCGCGAGCAACCATGATGCCATCGGCAACAGCCAGGATCTCATCGATATTGTCCACGCCTTCCTGGTTCTCAATCTTGGCGATGATCTTCATGTTGGAGTGGCAGTCGTCCAGCAGGTGACGAATCTCCATGATGTCGGCAGCGCAGCGGGTAAAGCTGGCGGAAACCAGATCGAAGCCCTGTTCGGCACCGAAAGTGATGTCCTGCTTGTCACGCTGACTCATATAGGGCATAGAAAGATGGACACCGGGAACGTTGACGCCCTTCTTGGTCTTGATGATGCCATCGTTTTCAACAACGCAGCTGATGTCAGTATCGGTAACATTCTCAATGCGCAGGCTGATCAGACCGTCATCCAGCATAATGTGACCGCCGGGCTGCACGTCGTGCGGCAGCTCCTTGTAGGTGATGGAGCAGATTTCATTGGTGCCCTCTACCTCACGGCTGGTCAGCGTGAACTTCTGGCCGGTCACCAGCTTTTCAGAACCGTTCTTGAAGGTGCCCAGACGGATCTCGGGGCCCTTGGTGTCCAGCATAGCAGCCACCGGCAACCCCAGTTCGGTGCGGAGCGCCTTCAGCTTTTCAAAGCGGCCGCGGTGTTCATCATAGTCACCGTGGGAAAAGTTAAAGCGTGCCACGTTCATGCCGTTTTCAATCAGCTGACGCAGCACATCGCCCTTATCAGTGGAAGGGCCAAGCGTGCAAACGATCTTAGTCTTACGCATATCTCAATTTCTCCGTTTCAAATAAGAGTATTGTATACATACGGGCTTATTATAATACAAATCTTTCGCCTCGACAAGCCAAACATGAAAACTTGCACAAAATTTTGCCCATTTTTTGCACTTAGCAGCCAAAGCCGCCCATGGTTTTACTTTTTAAGGAAATTCATGTATAATAGCCTGTATAGTTTGGGAAAGCTTTTCCCGCCATTGCATTGAAAAGGAGAAACACCATGGCAAAACGTGTGTTCTTGATCGTCCTTGACAGTTTCGGCATCGGGGCTGAGCCGGATGCCGCTGCTTTTGGGGACACCGGTACCAACACGCTGGCTGCAATTTCCGGTCATCCCAACTGCAAAGCAGATACGCTCGCCTCACTTGGCCTGTTCAATATTGAAGGTGTGACCTGTCGGCCCTCTGTGGAGGCGCCTGTGGGGTGTTATGCCCGCCTGCGGGAAGCCAGTGCCGGAAAAGATACCACCATCGGACATTGGGAAATTGCTGGATTGCTCTCTTCAACACCTTTGCCCACATTCCCGAACGGCTTTCCAAAGGAAGTGCTGGAGGAGTTTACGGCCCGCACCGGATATAGGGTGCTGTGCAATAAGCCATACTCCGGCACGCAGGTCATTCGCGATTATGGGGAGGAGCATCTGAAGACAGGTGCACTGATTGTATACACCTCGGCGGACAGCGTGTTCCAGATTGCTGCGCACGAGGATCTTGTCCCCATCGACAAGCTGTACCGGATCTGTGAAGTTGCCCGGGATATGCTGAAAGGCCCTTATGGTGTGGGCCGTGTCATCGCCCGTCCTTTTGTGGGTACCTGCGCAGATGACTTTACCCGCACGCCGCGCCGGCATGATTATTCTCTCAAGCCGCCGGCAGAGACGATGCTGGACAAGATTCTGGCTGCAGGAATGCAGACAATTGGCGTCGGTAAGATTCACGATATTTTTGCAGGCCAGGGCGTAGGGGAAACTATCCGCACCAGCGGAAACACCGAAGGACTGCAGGTGACGCTGGATCTGGCAGACCGGGATTTTACCGGTCTGGCATTCGTGAATCTGGTCGATTTTGATATGCTGTATGGTCACCGTCGGGATGTGGCGGGTTACGCTGCAGCTATCGCAGAGTTTGACGCATGGCTGCCTCGATTCATGCAGCGGATGCGGCCGGATGATGTCCTGATGATTACCGCCGATCATGGCTGTGACCCTTCCTACACCAAGACCACCGACCATACCAGAGAGTATGTGCCTTACCTGGTATATGGCCCCGGTGTGCGCAAAGGCGTTGATTTGGGCACACGGTACAGCTTTGGAACCATTGCCGACACCGTTTGCCAGTCGCTGGGCATAAAGGCAGATGTGGCGGGATGCGGAGTCTGGAATGAAATCGCCCAGCACTGAATGTATGTTCCGTAAAGGAGTTCTTTTGCAGATTTTCTTATATCTTTTGGCCGGATTCATGCTGTTTTATTCGGTCATGCTGGTATTTACCAGCAATTTTAACATGGGCAATCTGATCGTCTGGATCCTGACGGCCGCCTGCTGCGGATATGCTGTCTGGCATCGTCGGTTGAATGCCTGGTTCACCGGGCCTTTGACTGGACGCATTGTGCTGGGAATTCTGATCTGCGGTGCGGTGTTTTATGCCGGCATGCTGGTTTTTGTGGCTTGCAGCGGATATGCCAATCCTCCTGCGGGGAATGAAAAGGTTGTGATCGTGCTGGGTGCCGGTCTTCGCCGGGACAAACCCAGCCTTCTGCTGCGCTACCGGCTGGACAAGGCTTATGAGTTCGCATTGGCGCACCCGGATACCCTGGTGATCACTACCGGCGGACAAGGCAGAGATGAATGGGTTCCGGAAGGGCAGGCTATGCGGGAGTACCTGATCGAAAAAGGCCTTTCTCCGGATCGTGTGGTAGCGGAGACAAAGTCCACTTCCACCGAAGAAAACTTTGCATTTGCGCGTCAGATCCTGGAACAGCGCGGCATTGATGCGGCGCAGCCGATTGTTTATGTGACTAATGCTTTTCACTGCTACCGTGGCGGCAAATATGCGCAGATGGCCGGTTTTACCGATGTGTCGGCCTTGCCTGCGGGCATTCCGCTGCGCAGCATTCCAACCTGCTATCTGCGGGAAGTCTTTGCGGTATTATATTATTGGGTGTTCCGCTCTTCCGAAAGCGGTCTGATGCAGAACATGGTCGGAATTTTGAGCCTGAATAAAAAGTTTTTTTATAAGTGAACAACAGGATGCCGGTCGGAAAATTCCGACCGGCATCCTGCCAAGGGAGGAAGAAACATGCAGGTACGTTATTACAAGGAGTACAGCCATTGTCTGGGACGCGAGATGGAATTCAAGGTCTACGGCCATACCGGCCGGCCGATTTTGATTTTCCCGTGCCAGTGCGGACGCTTTTATGACTGGGAGGACCGGGGAATGTGCGACATCGCCGCTCCCTGGATCGATGCTGGAAAACTGCAGATCATCTGTGCCGACAGCATTGATGGAGAAAGCTGGGACAATCCCGGCCCCTGCCGCCCGCGTATCGAACAGCATGAACGGTGGTATCATTACATTTGTGACGAACTGGTTCCCCGTATTCTGGAAATCAACCGGGAGTGCGGTCCGGACCACACCGGGCGCATCCTGACCGGCGGTGCCAGTATGGGGGCAGCTCACGCGGTCAATTTCTATCTGCGCAGGCCGGACTTGTTCAATGGGACCATCGCCCTCAGCGGCATTTACTCGTCCCGGATGTTCTTCGGCAACTATATGGACGACCTGGTGTACGCAAACAGTCCCTGCGATTATATGCGCAACTTCCCGGCACAGCATCCGTATTATGAGCTCTTTGCCAAAGCAGATAAATTTATCATGTGCTGCGGGCAGGGAGCCTGGGAAGATGAACTTCTGGCGTCCACCCGGGAACTGCGGGATATCCTGGAAAGCAAGGGCATCCATCCCATCGTGGACATCTGGGGTACGGATGTTTCTCATGACTGGCCCTGGTGGCAAAAGCAGTGGCCGTACTTCCTGGATATGACGCTGGGCCGTCCGTGAATCGTCCGTGAATCAAGAAAAACAAAAACCGGTGGGCGGTCAATTGACCGTGCACCGGTTTTGTGTACGTGAATAATTTACGAATTGGCGCGTCGGTACAGGACTTCCAGTCCTTTGAACAAAAGATCGGCATCATACAAGACCTTGCGGCGGCAGCAGGGAATGATCCCTCTGGCAAGACCTCCTGTAGCCACTACGGTCAAGGGGCGGCCCAATTCCGCTTCCACCCGGTCGGCAAGACCTTCCATCATGGCAGCGGTGCCGAACACTGCGCCGCTGTTCAGACACTCCACCGTATTGCGCCCAATCAAGTGGTCGGCATTTTCCGGAGCGATCGGCGGCAGCTGTGCCGTTCCGGCACTGATTGCCCGCAGGCTGGTCTGAACGCCGGGAACAATAAACCCGCCCAGAAAATGGGCATTCTCATCAATGACATTATAGGTGGTGGCCGTACCAAGATCCACTGTCATGCACGGCAGGGGATAGAGGGCGGCTGCAGCTGCCGCGTCGGCAATGCGATCCTGACCGACTCTCTCAGGAGATTCCACGTCAAAGACCAGCCCGGTGTCCAAGGTGTGGCTTACTCGCAGCGGCTCGCAGCCTGTCAGGCGAAAAACCGCCTGTGCGAGAGCCTCACTCAACCCCGGAACCACGCTGCATAAAATAGCGCCGGAGCATTCATTGGTATGAAAGCCCACACGCCGCAAAAGAAACCGGAGTTCGGCGGTATATTCGTCCGGTGTACACCGGGGGCGGGTGACCATGCGGAAGGTAAACAGCAGCTTCTGCCCGTCCAGCCCTCCGATACAAATGTTGGTGTTGCCGATGTCCACTGCCAAAATCATGTGCGAACCCCGTTTCCGTGTGATATAATCTGATTATACCAGCCTTTACAATGAAGTCAAACCAACCTATAATAAATTTCGGCATTCAAACTCTATCGAAGTGATTCAAACGGGAGGACCGCATCATGGAAAAAGACCTGCAGGGCAAAACAATCGTGCTGGGGATCACGGGCGGCATTGCTGCTTATAAAATGCCCAATGTGGCACATGCACTCGCCAAACGGGGGGCTGCTGTGCATGTACTGATGACGAAACACGCCACTGAATTCATTGCGCCACTGGTCTTTGAAACGCTGACCAACCGCCGGTGCATCGTGGATACTTTTGACCGCAACTTCCAATACGATGTGGCCCATGTTTCTTTGGCCAATGCAGCAGATCTGATGCTGATTGCACCGGCCACGGCCAACGTCATTGCAAAACTGGCGCACGGTCTGGCAGATGATATGCTCACGACCGTGACGCTGGCGGCAACCTGCCCCAAATTGGTGGCCCCTGCCATGAATACCCATATGCTGGAAAATCCCATTACTCAGGACAATATTGCCACTCTGCGGCACTACGGCTTTACGGTCATTCCTTCCGGTTCCGGCATGCTGGCCTGCGGGGACGTGGGCAGTGGGCGCCTGCCGGAGGAGCAGGTCCTGATCGACTACATCGACCGGGAACTGGTCTGCCGGAAGGATCTGGCCGGGAAAAAGGTAGTGGTGACGGCCGGGGCCACCAGTGAACCCATGGACCCGGTGCGCTACATCACCAACCACTCCACCGGAAAGATGGGCTATGCCATTGCCCGTGCCTGTATGCTGCGCGGAGCGGATGTCACACTGCTGACGGCACAGACCGCCCTGCGGCCGGTACCTTTTGTGAAGACTGTTCCTTTTACCACGGCGCAGGACCTGTTTGAGGGCGTCAAAAAATATGCCATGGGAGCAGATGCACTGGTCATGGCCGCTGCGGTGGCGGATTACCGGCCTGCGGAAGTGGCGGACGAGAAGATCAAGAAGTCCGATGGGGAACTTTCCCTCAAGCTGGAACGCACACAGGATATTCTGGCCTGGGTTGGAGCCCACAAACCGGAAGGTTTATTTGTGTGCGGATTTTCCATGGAGACGGAGCATCTCCTGGAAAATTCCTCTGTCAAGCTGCACAAAAAGAATATGGATATGATCGTGGCCAACAACCTTAAGACGCCGGGAGCTGGCTTTGGCGTGGATACCAATGTGGTTACGCTTATTACAAAAGAGGGGGCTGAACCATTGCCGCTGCAAAGCAAGGATGCAGTTGCCATGCGGATCACAGATGCCATTGCTGCACACTGAGCCGCCCGATCATCACAACACAATCCGGGAGAAAACCGCCGAAATGGCTGGTTCTCTCCCGGGTTTTATTTTGGAAAGGTGCAGGAACCGGATTTTCACAGATATTCAAAACTCTATCCCACAATTTTCACAAAATAGGCCTATAATCACAAACGGACATCCGGACGGGCGGCAACGCCTGAAAAAATAAAAAGGGGAGTGTGCATCTTGATCGAAGTCAGCCATCTGACAAAGCGATATGGTTCGCATGTGGCGGTCGATGACATCAGCTTCACAGTGGATGACGGCTGCATTTACGGCCTTCTGGGACCTAACGGCGCAGGCAAATCCACCACCATGAACGTCATCACCGGGTATCTTTCGCCCACCAGCGGTACCGTTACTATTAACGGCCACGACATCCAGGAGGAACCGCAGGCGGCAAAAGCCTGCATTGGGTATCTGCCGGAACTGCCGCCGCTGTACACCGATATGACGGTGCGGGAATACCTGAACTTTGTGGCAGAACTCAAAGGCGTGAAGAAGAAAGCTGCTCGTGCAGCCGATGTTGCAAAAGCTTCCGAGCGGGCCGGACTGCAGGAAATGCAGACGCGTCTGATCCGCAACCTGTCCAAAGGGTATCGCCAGCGCGTGGGCGCAGCGGCCGCGCTGCTGGGAAATCCGGACATCATTATTCTGGACGAACCAACCGTTGGTCTGGATCCGGCGCAGATGATTGAGATCCGTTCCCTGATCCATGATCTGGGTAAGACCCATACGGTGATTCTGTCCAGTCATATTCTGAGCGAAGTACAAACCGTTTGTGACCGTGTTCTGATCATCTCTGGCGGCAAACTGGCGGCACAGGGCACACCCGAAGAGCTGGCCGCACGGCTGGCCGCCAAGGGCGTGATTTCCGCCACGGCACAGGGAAGCAAGGAGGCTGTCCTGAAGGCAGCCGGAAGCGTTCCCGGGCTGACCGATATCCGTGTGACCGCCGAAAAGGGCGACGAAGTCAGTTTTACGGCTTCCAGCACAGAAGGGACCGACCTTCGCGCAGCGCTCTCTGCAGCACTGGCTGCAGCCGGCTGTCCGGTGCTGAGCCTGAGCAGTCAGAATCTGAGTCTGGAGGATGTATTCCTGCAGCTGACCGAAAGTGACCACACAGCGGACGCCGAAGCAGAGGAACAACCGGTCGATGGGCAGATGTCGGAACCGCAGACAGAAACGGCATTGAACACCGATGCATCCGAGCCCTCCTCGGAGCCGGAAGCCCTGGGGGAAGAAACCGCGCCGGACGAAAAGGAGGGGGACTGAGCGATGCTGGCTATCTTTAAACGTGAAACCAAGAGCTATTTTACCAGTATGATCGGATATGTGGTCATTGCGGTTATTCTGGCTTTCATCGGTCTGTATTACAGCGCCAATTGTCTCATCTACGGCACATCTGATTTTTCCATTATCCTGTACTCCACTACATTGGTGATGCTGTTTGTGTTGCCGGCACTGTCCATGCGCAGTTTTGCGGATGAACGGCGCAATAAGACGGATCAGCTGCTTCTGACCAGTCCTGTGACAATTCCGGAAATCGTATGGGGCAAATATCTGGCCCAGCTGGTGGTCTTTGCCGTTCCTATGGCGGTGGCCTGCGTGATGCCGCTGATCCTGACCTTCTTTGGAACGGTCTCTCTGACGAGCGCATACGCCACTTTGTTTGCTTATTTTCTGCTGGGAGCTTCCTGCATTGCGGTGGGTACCTTTATTTCTGTCCTGACCGAAAACCAGATCATCGCCTACCTGGCCACTTTCGGCATACTTCTGGTGGCCTACCTGATGGAGAGCGTTCAGTCTCTTTTCACCTCCGGCAATACACTTGCTTTTATTGTGTTTTGCATCGTACTGGCTGTGGCGGCGGTACTGATCGGGTTGGTGTGTAAAAGTGTCACCATCGGCAGCGGTGTTTTCTGCGGCGGTGCTGTGATCCTGATTCTTTTGTTCCAACTGCGTCCCGCATGGCTTCTGAGCGCATTCAATCGTGCGCTGGATGCATTGGCACTTTTCAATCCTTTTGAGACTTTTGTAGGCGGAATGTTCAGCTTGTCTACCGTGGTTTATTATCTGTCGGTCATCGGGCTGTTTCTGTTCCTGACCGGTCAGGCGCTGGAACGGCGCCGCTGGAACTGAGAAAGGAGGGTTCCTGAATATGAAATTCAAATTCGGCAAAAAGCCCTCCGGTCACACGCCGGCCGCGCAGCCCACAGAGGCGCAGCGCGTGAGCCGGCGCCGGATGCTGCATTCCGGTGCCTACGCCAGCGCTTTGGCGGCCATTGTTCTGGTGGTCGTAATCCTTCTGAACCTTGTGGTCAATGCCATCCCGACCAAATATACGGAATTTGATATATCCACCGGACAGATGTTCACGCTGAGCGAGACGACCGTCAGCATGATGAAGTCGCTGGATAAGGACGTGACCGCTTACTATCTGGCGGAAACCGGTAACGAGGACACAAACGTCAGCCGTATTCTGGACCGTTATGCGGGTGAGAGTTCCCATTTCAGCTGGCAGCAGCGCGATCCGGCCCTGTATCCCACCTTCGCCGATCAGTACGATGCCGGTGATGCCAGCACCAACAGTGTGATCCTTGTATGTGGTGACAACCATGTGCTTGTGGATCACAGTGATATGTACGAGTACAATTACTCGGACAGCTACTCTTATACAGTGGACTTTGCGGCTGAAAATGCACTGACCACGGCCATTGCACAGGTCACCCGAGAAAATTCTTACACCATGTACGCCCTGACTGGCCATGGTGAAAGCTCTCTCGGCAGCGATTTCACCGATACACTTTCCAACGCGGGTGTGACGGTAACCGACTTGAATCTGAACACGGGAGAAATTCCTGAAGATGCGGATGCACTGATCATTAATGTGCCGCAGGCAGATTTCAGCGAGTTGGACGCCGATGCACTGCGAGGCTATCTGGCTAACGGCGGAAAGGTCATTGTGGCCACCAGCCTGTTGTATGAGACGCCCAATCTGGATGCGGTGCTGGCGGAATACGGAATGGAACGTCAGGCTGGACTTCTGGTAGAAACAGATCCCAACTACTATGCCTACCGGTATGCGGGTACCTACCTGCTGCCCAATGTCAAAACCAACACCATTACCTCTGGCCTGGCGGACGGCATGTTTGTCTTTGCGCCCACCGCCCAGGGAATTATTACGGTGGAAGAGGACGACAGCACGCAGACGGAGGAGACGGCAGAAACTGAATCCACACTGAGCCACACCTCTTTGCTTTCCACTTCGGATGAAGCCTATTCCATGCTGGACTACGCAACGGCCACTGTACTTCAAAAAGGTGACAACGACCCCACGGGCAGCTTTGATCTGGCTGTGGCAGCTGAAGACGAATCCACCGGAGCCAAACTTGTCTGGATCAACTGCGGCAATATTTTCCTGGATGAAATCAATTCGGCTGTATCCGGCGGTAATGCGCAGCTGCTTGGCAGCATTGTGAACTGGATGAATGGGGAAGAAAACAACGTAGTCATTGACGCCAAGAGCATGAATGCGGAGACCCTGACCGTGCCCAGCGGACTGGTCGCGCCTTTGGGCGTTCTGTTCGTCTTCATCATTCCGCTGGCTTTCCTGCTGGCTGGCATTTTCATCAGTGTAATGCGTCGCCGTCGTTAATGAGGTATCTGCCCATGAAAACAAAAAAATATCTGCCGTTGCTGATTCTGGTCGCTGTTGTGATTGTTCTGGGAGTGGCACTGGTCCTTTTAAACAACCTGGACGAAGATACAGACGACAGTGTAGCTTTATTCGATTTTGACTCTGCCTCTGTAACGGCGCTGGCCTACCGCAATTCGGAAACGGAAGAAACGCTGCTGCAGGACGAAGATGAAAACTGGTATCTGGAACAGGACCCCACTCTGCCGCTGGATCAGGATACGGTTGCCTCCCTGGTTGAAGATTATGCTGGTCTGAAAGCCGCCCGGGATCTTGGCGCAGGCACCGAGACCGAGGACATGGGGCTGGATGAACCGACTATGGTCTTTACCCTGGGAACGGACGGAGCAGACATTGCTTCGGCAGAGACGGCTTCGTCCGAAACTGCTACCGGCGAGACGGCTTCCGGGGTATATACAGTGACCATCGGAGCTGAGAATTCCATTACGGAAGCGTACTACGCCAAGGTCAGCTGGAACGACCACATCTATACCATCGACAAATCTGATTTGTCCGATCTGATCAAGACACCGCAAGACCTGTACGAAGCGCAGGACATCACCACCCTGGAATCGGATGATGTGACCGGGCTCACATTGGAAACTTCTGGCGAGATCTTGAATTTCACCAAAACGGATGATACCTGGACGCTGACGGATGATCCGGACTATGCGGTGGATCAGGATGTCGTGGAGAAGATGGCCGCAACCATCTGCGATATGGAGTCTGAAATGACCATCACGCACCCGGACAGCGACAGTGTGTATGGTCTTGATGAGCCTCAGGCGGTGGTGACCGTAACCGGCAGCGATGGTACCACCATCACCTGCAGCTTCGGCAACGTTTCGGATGCGGACAGCAGTGTGTGCTATATGCGCTCCAGTCATACGGCTGGGATGGTTTATGAAGTGAACGCAGACCATCTCTCTGCCTTTGCCTACACCAAAGACACCCTGAAGGCCGCTACCGAAGAAACGGCAGATTCGGACAGTGATGATATCATTGCTGAAAATCCTGTTGGCGGTGAAGATGATTACGCCAGCTCTGCCTCCTGATTGATTGCATCCATACTAACGCAGCCCCCATGCAGCAATACCTGCACGGGGGCTGTGTTATTGTTATGGCCAACGTTTATTTACTGTGTTCCTTTTTCCATTCTTTGATTTGGGCAAGACGGGCCTTATACCGGCTTTCCAGACCTTCTTCGGTGGGCTCATAGTATTCCCGGCCAAGCAAACTGTCCGGTAAGCACTGCATGCTTGTAAGCTTATCCGGTTCATTATGGGCATATCGATATCCCTTGCCGTAGTCCAGATCTTTCATCAGTCGGGTGGGCGCATTGCGAATAATCAAAGGCACGGGTTCGGCCAATTGCCGGACAGCATCTGTTTTGGCGTGTTCGTAAGCCTTGTAAAGCGCGTTGGATTTGGGTGCCATGGCCATGTAAACAACAGCTTGGGTGAGATGAACCGTACATTCCGGCATGCCAAGAAAATGACAGGCCTGGTATGCTGCCACAGCCTGCTCCAGGGCACGCGGATCGGCCAGCCCCACATCCTCGCTGGCAAAACGGATCACACGGCGTGCCACATACAAGGGGTCTTCACCGGCTTCCAGCATGCGGGCCAGCCAATAGACGGCTGCGTCCGGGTCGGAATTACGCATGGATTTATGTAGGGCCGAAATCAGATTATAGTGCTCTTCGCCGTGCTTGTCGTACAGAAGAGACTTTTTCTCCGTACATTGTTCCAGCGTTTCTTTGCTGACCGTAACACTGCCGTCAGAGTTAACCTCGCCATTCAGAACCACCATTTCCAGGGTGGAAAGGGCCGTGCGGGCATCCCCGTTGGCAAAAATGGCCAGAGCTTCCAGCATATCCGGCTCGATGTGAATCGTTTGCTTCCCGAATCCGCGCTCATCTTTCAGTGCACGCTGCAAAAGAAGAACCAGATCCTCGGTTTTCAGTGCCTGCAGAACAAACACTTTGCAGCGGGAAAGCAAAGCGCCGTTGATCTCAAAGGAAGGATTCTCCGTGGTGGCACCAATCAAAATAATGCTGCCTTTTTCCACGAAGGGGAGGAACGCGTCCTGCTGTGCTTTGTTGAAGCGATGAATCTCATCTACGAAGAGGATTGTCTTTTCTCCAAAACGACGGTTGTCCTCTGCCTGCTGCATAACGGTCCGAATCTCTTTAATCCCGCTGGTCACTGCCGAGAAATCGATAAAGGCTGCCTTGGTCCGATTGGCAATGATACGGGCCAATGTGGTTTTCCCCACGCCCGGCGGTCCCCAAAAAATCATGGAGGAGATCTGATCGCTTTCAATCAGGCGCCGCAATACTTTGCCAGGGCCCAAAAGGTGCGTCTGCCCAACATACTCTTCCAAAGTTCGTGGCCGAAGACGTGCCGCCAATGGCTGGGGTGTGGTTTGTTCAAAGAGTGTGGTCTGTTCCACGGCGCTTTCCTCCCAACGAACACAGTACTGTCTCACTGATATTATACAACCTTTTGCTGTTGCGGCAAAGATGTATTTTGATTTTTTGGGATGGGTGTAGTATAATGTCGCCCAAACAGGATAGCCGGGAGGAAGGAAAATGAATGAAGTTCTCAGCCGTGATCTGTATCAGGCGTATGTAAACATTTTGCAGGAGGAACTGGTTCCTGCAATGGGATGCACGGAACCCATCGCCCTTGCTTATGCCGCGGCATTGGCAAGACGTGAGCTGGGGTGCATACCGAAGATGGTAACGGTGGCTGTCAGCCCTAATATCATCAAGAACGTCAAAAGTGTGGTGGTTCCCCATACAGGTGGATTGCGTGGGATACAGGCAGCGGTGGCGGCCGGAATGGTGGCCGGAAACGCCGACAAAGAGCTGGAAGTGCTGGCCGAAATCACCGAAGCGGACATCCCGGCAATTTCGGCATGGCGTGACAGGACGCCCATAACGATTACCACATCTGGCAGCGGCTTTTTGCTGGATATTGATGTCACGGTGGCAGGAGATGGCCACACAGCACGGGTCAGACTGGTAGGCGGCCATACCAATGTGGTCCATGTGGAAAAGGACGGCCATATCATTCTGGATCTGCCCTGCAGTGAAGAGCAGTCCGCCAAACTTACCGACCGGAGTCTGCTGAGTGTGGAACATATCATTACATTTGCAGACCAGCTGGATCCGGATGATGTGCGCCAGATTTTGCAGAGGCAGATCGACTATAACATGGCTATTGCGCAAGAGGGCCTGCGTGGAGATTATGGAGCGAACATCGGCAGTATTCTTCTGCAGGCATATGGAGAAGAGGTTCATAACCGCGCCAAAGCAATGGCTGCAGCCGGATCTGATGCCCGTATGAATGGCTGCGAACTGCCGGTCGTGATTAACTCCGGAAGCGGCAACCAGGGGTTGACGGCCTCCTTGCCTGTGGTTGTCTATGCCAAGCAGATGGGGGCAACCCAGACACAGCTGTACCGTGCTCTGGCTGTCTCCAATCTTGTGACTATCCATATCAAGACCGGCATCGGAAAACTAAGCGCCTTCTGCGGGGCTGTGGCAGCCGGCGTGGGCGCGGGGGCCGGCGTATGTTATCTGCATGGTGGCCGCTATAATGAAATCTCTCACACCATTGTAAATGCCATTGCGGTGGATTCCGGCATGATCTGCGACGGAGCCAAGGCCAGCTGTGCAGCAAAAATAGCCTCCGCGGTGGAAGCCGGTTTGCTTGGCATGGAGATGCAGGCCCATGGAACCCAGTTTTACAGCGGTGACGGCATTGTGACAAAGGGTGTTGAGAACAATATCCGAAATATCGGGGCCTTGGCCCGGGAAGGAATGCGGGAAACGGACAAAACCATCATCCGTATGATGACCGATGGGTGCTGCTGAGACTATAAACCATAAGATCATACGGTGCAATCCAATTGGTTCTTCTACTCTTCCATTGCCTCCGGTACAATAGGGACAGCATAGCAGTGACCGAGAGGTCAAAGGAGGCTTTATCGATGGAATATCGCAGATTGCCCCATGGCAGTGACAGGGAAGCATTCAGTGTGCTGGGACTGGGGATGGGAGGAATCCAAAAAAGCCCCGCAGAGGAAATCGAAGCGGTCGTGCGGCTTGCGCTTCAAAACGGGATCAACTTTTTTGATTTGTGTGCGGGCGGCGCGAACGTATATGCTCCTTTCGGAAAGGCGATTGCCGGTCAGAGGGAGCGTGTGTTTTTCCAGCTTCATTTCGGTGCTGTCTATAATGATGCGGGAGAATATGGCTGGTCGCGTGACCTGGAGGAGATTCAACGCACCTTTGAATGGGAGATGAAAATCCTTGGCACAAGTTATGCGGACTTTGGATTTCTGCATTGCGTGGATGAGGAAAAGGATCTGGAAGAACTCCTTGCATCCGGAGTCCTTGATTACATAAAGGAACTCAAGCGGAAAGGGATTGTGCGTCATATCGGATTTTCGTCCCATACACCGGCGGTGGCACAAAAAGCGCTGGATACCGGACTAATGGATATGATGATGTTTTCCTTGAACCCGGCTTATGATCTGGAACAGGGCGACGAACTGGGCATTGGAACCGTGAATGAGCGGGCGGCCCTTCTGCGCCGTTGTCAGGTCATGGGTGTCGGTGTTTCGGTAATGAAGCCATTCCATGGCGGCAAGCTGCTGGACGGGGCAACTTCTCCCTTCGGCACTGCCATGACTCATGATCAATGCCTTCAATACGCCATGGACCGCCCGGGAGTACTTACGATACTGCCCGGGGTGCGAGGAATGCAGGATCTGAAAAAGCTGCTGAGCTTTCTGCAGGCGGATGGGGAGCAGCGGGATTATTCCATGATCGCCCACTTCTCCCCAAAAGAGGTATATGGCAGCTGTGTCTATTGCAATCATTGCCAGCCCTGTCCGGCAGGAATCGACATTGGGTTGGTCAACAAGTATTATGATCTGGCCCGTGCCGGGGACCGGATGGCAAGAGAACATTACCGGAAACTGTCTGTCAAGGCGGATGCTTGTATCGGATGCGGGCGGTGCGACCGACGCTGTCCGTTCCATGTGGTGCAAAGCGACCGCATGTCTGAGATCGCCGGATATTTCGGATAAAAGACTCCCCCATGCCAAAAAGCACGGGGGAGTCTTTACTTCTTATTTTGTCTGGTCATTGAAATGATAATAATAGTTAAACCAGGCAGTCAGGCCGCACATGACGGTAAGGGCTGTAACGGTAAAAACACCAATAAAAATATCTTCGGCCGATTGTCCAGGAGCAAAAAGCCATCCAGAGCAGGGAATCATAATCATGGCAAACAAAAACAAAGAGGGCAGGGAACAGCGCAGAATCCGAAGCAGCCGGCGACGGACGGGCAAAACAGATGCGTCAGCTTCCATATCTGTGCAGCAATGGCACCGGACAATGGCCAGCGGTGTGCTGAAATATCGATATCCCATGCGGTGATAGATTCGCTGTGCCTCGTATTCCACACCGTTCATGACAAAATGAGGATACATACCTTCCCGGGTAATTACGAGATCCTTGTTGCTTGCCCGGGCCCAGGCAAGCAACGCGTCTGTGAATTCGCGGGGATTGGTGACCGGTCCGTCCGGCACAAAAGTAAACTCTTCTTTGTGCTGGGCTTGGACCACGCGCTTATAGTCGTTGACCCATCCGGCGAAGAACCCGCCATTTGAGGTGCCGCTTTCCATTTTTGTTAGGCATGCATCCACATCGAGCCGGCTGACATCCGGGGCTTTGCTTTTCAGCTCCCGACAAAAGCGAAGGGCAGCTTGCAGTTCTTCTGATTTTGCTTTCAGGCGCAGTTCCTGCTGCTGTAAACCCAAGGGCAGCGTCACAGACCCATCCAGCACCCCGCGAATATCTTCCAAAGGCATATCCAGCATCCGAAGTATGCGGATGAGCTTGAGAATATGTACATCTTTTTCGGAGTATATCCGGTAGTCGTTGTCCGGGTTGCGCTGCGGAGACAATAATCCTTCTTTTTCATAGTAACGGATGTTCTGCGGGGATACGCCACTGTGCTGGGAGGCCTGTTTGATGTTCATCAAAGCTGTCCACCGTCCTTTCAATGGCAGTATAAACCTTGAAGTTGGTAGAAGGTCAAGATACCGGAGCGCACTTTTTCGGATTTTCAGAAAATCACAGGAAAAGCTCATTTGCTTTTCGATCCGAGCACAGCTTTGACAGTTTTTGTTCAGTAGCAGCTACCTTTTCCGGTTCGGCACGCCGGCTGTGTGTCGGGCATACGGCGACGCACCGCATACAGCTGATGCACAGGTTGTTGTCCACCTCGGCGGGATTTTGCGTGGAGATGGCACCTGTGGGGCACAGCGAGGCACAGGTACCGCAGGCCATGCAGCTGGCATCCGGCATGGGAATCATCCCCACACCGCCGAAAGCACGATATGGCCGATGGCCGGGGAACTTTGGCACGGCGGCTAAGGATCCAGTCTGGAGCTTCTGCATGATCTGACGCCCGAACGTTTTCAGTTCCGCAATGTCTTTTTCATCCGGTCGGCCGGTGGCGTAGCAATGTGCAATGGAGTGCTCTGCAATAGCAGCAGCCCCTGCTACGCAGCGAAAGCCGACAGCTTCGGCCAGGTCCATCATTTCCGCAAAGGTGTCGTCGAAAGCACGATTGCCATACACAACCAACAAAACAGCCAACGCGCCGTTGCCATGCATGCAGGCTATGCGCTGGGCAGCCGGAACAGGGACACGGCCGCCGAAACTGGGCACAGAAAACACGCAGATATCCTCTTTTGAGAATACCAAAGAAGAATAGTCGGACCGGGAATCGCACAGATCCACCTTATGTACAGGCAGATCCAGTCCGGCACAAAGAGCGTCAGAGGCTTTTTGGGTGCCGCCGGTCGGGCTGAAAACAAGGGAATACAGGTTCATGGCAAATGCCCTCCTTACTTGATTTTACCATTATAGCACCGGCAGGCTTTCCTGCAAAGCAGAAGGGCGGGGCAAAAATCCTTTTGGATACATCTTGTACTTTTTGGGGCTGTGCGATATACTATTATGGTATATCTGGGCGTATGCCCTTTTGAACTTACATACAATGGCAGGAGATCAATCTTGGAAAAACTGACCTACACCCATGACGCGCAGGCTGCTGCCGTGATCGCGTCTGTTTATCAGGATGCGCCGCCTTTGGCGTATGTGCACAGCTACGGCTGCCAGCAGAATGTGAACGACGGGGAAAAAATCCGCGGTGTTCTTATGGACGTTGGCTTTGGCATGTGCGAAAATGTGGAGCAGGCTGACCTGATTCTGTTCAATACATGTGCTGTGCGTGAACATGCCGAGCAGCGGGTATTCGGCAATGTGGGCGCCTTGAAGAAGCTGAAAGAAAAAAATCCCAGACTGGTCATCGGCGTCTGCGGCTGTATGGCGCAGCAGCAGCACATCGTGGACAAGCTGCGCAAAAGCTATCCCTACGTGGACCTGGTATTTGGCGTGGATGGCATCGACCGTTTGCCCGCCATGCTTGCGGAACGTTTCCGCCGCGGAAAGCGGTATCTGGAAGATCCCAAATCCAGAAACGCCGTGGTGGAGGATTTGCCTATCCGGCGTGACTCCGGCTTCCGTGCCTGGCTGCCTATCATGTATGGGTGCGACAATTTCTGCACGTATTGCATCGTGCCTTATGTGCGCGGGCGGGAACGCAGCCGGGAACCCGAAGATATTCTGGCGGAATTCAAACAGCTGATCGAGCAGGGATACAAAGAGATCACTTTGCTGGGGCAGAACGTCAACAGTTATGGCAAAGGTTTGGCCAATCCGATCGATTTCGCCGACTTGCTCAATCTGCTGTGTGAAGTACCCGGGGATTACCAGATCCGCTTTATGACAAGCCATCCCAAAGATGCCAGCCGCAAACTTATCGACACCATTGCGGCACAGCCCCATCTGTGCAAACACATCCATCTCCCTGTACAGTCCGGCAGCAACCGGATTCTCAAGGAGATGAACCGGCACTATACGGTGGAACAATACCTGGATCTTGTCAACTACGCCCGGAACAAAATTCCCGGTGTGACTTTCTCCAGCGACATCATTGTGGGATTTCCCGGGGAAACAGAAGAGGATTTCGAAAAGACACTGGAACTGGTGGAAGCTGTGGGATATATGCAGCTGTTTACCTTTATATATTCCAAGCGGGAAGGCACCCCTGCGGCCAGGATGGAGGATCCTGTCACCCACGCCGAGAAGGCTGCTCGTATGGATCGTCTGCTCCGCACCCAGGACCGCATTGCTTTTGCAGCGATTGCAGAGCTGGTGGGCCAAACCGTTCGGGTCCTTGTGGAAGGCGCCGGACGCCTGGAAGGCACTCTCAATGGCCGTCTGGACAACAATCTCGTAGTAGAATTTGCCGGCCATGAAGAGCTGGTGGGGCAATACGCGCAGGTTCGTCTTACCGGCTCCCGGGCCGCGTTGCTGTTGGGTGAGCTTGTCACTGAATAAGCGGACCGGTTCCGGCTATACTGCTGTTTTAAGAAATAAACATAACCAAAGGAGATATCATTATGGATTGCATCGATCTTTTCAAGAAGGCCGCCATGGCACTGCAGACTGACCCCCGCTATCTGGAACTGGATGCCGCGCGCCGGGAAAACGATATGGACCAGGAACTGCAGAACCTGATCGGGGAGTTCAACCTGGCGCGTCTGGATCTGAACAACGAGACCTCCAAGAGCACCACCGATCATGAGCGCGTGGCCGAACTGAACAAAAAGGTCAATGATCTGTACAGCCAAATCATGGCCAGCGAAGGCATGGTGCGCTACAATGCCGCCAAGTCCGAGTGCGAAGCGCTGATCAATCACATCGACGCCATTATCAATACCGCCATGAATGGCGGCGATCCCATGACCGTGAACCCGCCCCAGGGCGGCTGCACCGGCAGCTGCGCCACTTGCGGCGGCTGCCACTGAGACAGACACAAGGACAAGGGCCCAGAAAGAAGCAGGAGTGTGAAGCATGGCCGGACAAAGTGTATCGCCCATGATGCAGCAATATTTTGAAATCAAGAAGCAGCATCCCAATGAGATCCTCTTTTATCGCGTGGGGGATTTCTATGAGATGTTTTATGACGATGCCCTGACGGCTTCCCGCGAACTGGAGCTGACCCTGACGGGGAAGGCCTGCGGCCAGGAAGAGCGTGCTCCCATGTGTGGGGTGCCCTTCCACTCCTATGAAATTTATGTGGCACGCCTAATCGCCAAGGGCTACAAGGTTGCTATCTGTGAGCAGATGGAAGATCCGGCCACTGCCAAAGGTCTGGTGAAGCGGGACATCATTCGCGTGGTGACTCCCGGCACCGTGATCGAGAGCAGTATGCTGGCCGAAGATAAAAACAACTACCTGTGTTCCATCTATACCAAAAAAGTCCGCGGAGGCTGGAAAGCCGGTATTTGTTTTGCGGATATTTCCACCGGCGAAGCTTATGCTACCGAATTGCATAACGAAAAAATGGGCGGCGCGCTCATCACCGAGCTGTGCCGGTACATGCCCAGTGAGATCCTCATCAATCCGGCGGTGCTGGACCTGAAAGATCTGACCAACTATATCAAACAGCACACCAACGCTCTGGTGGAACTGCGGGAGGACTCCTGCTACAAGCAGGCTGTGGTGGAGAGCATGCTCAGCCGTCAGTTCGGTGAGGACTGGAACAAGAGCTGCGGTTTCGCCCCCGATGGATTTGTGCCACAGGCTTTCGGAGCCTTGCTCGGGTATCTTTACGAGACCCAGAAACATGGTACCGAGCGCATCAAGGCGGTGCAGAACTACGCCGATGCCCAGTACATGCGGCTTTCCGCGGTGACTCGTGCTAACCTGGAACTGACCGAGACCATGCGGGGCCGGGAAAAGAAGGGCACCCTGCTCTGGGTGCTGGACAAGACCGAGACTTCCATGGGCAAGCGAATGCTGCGCTCCTGGATCGAGCAGCCGCTGGTGGACAGCAAGGTCATTAACGAGCGTCTGGACGCGGTGGAAGCACTGTACAATGCCAATGTGGGACGGGCCGAACTGAAAGAGGCTCTCTCCCATGTGTTCGACATCGAACGCCTGACCACCCGCATTCTGTACGGTTCGGCCACGCCCCGGGAGGTCAAAGCTTTGGGCGACACCTGCCAGCGTCTGCCCCAGGTCAAGGAGCAGGCTGCCGCAGCCGGTGCCAAACTGCTGAATGATTTGGCTGAAGCCGTTGATCCGCTGTCTGACATTCTGGATAAGGTCAGCCGTGCTTTGGTGGACGATCCGCCGGCCAACCTCAAGGATGGGGGCGCCATCCGGGAAGGCTATAATGCCGAAGTGGATGAGCTGCGGGATATCATGCATGGCGGCAAAGGCGTTCTTTCCCAGCTGGAAGCCGACCTGCGCCAGCAGACCGGCATCCCCAAGCTGAAGATCGGCTTCAACAAGGTCTTCGGCTATTACATTGAAGTGAGCCGCAGCTATGTGGGCAGTGTGCCGGAAACCTTTACCCGCAAGCAGACCCTGACCACGGGCGAACGCTATATCACCCCCGAACTGAAGGAACTGGAAAACAAGATTCTGGGCGCTAACGAACGACTGCTGGCACTGGAACATCAGCTTTTCTCCGAACTTCTTAATGATATTTCTGCGCAGCTGCTGCGTATCCAGCGCACCGCCACGGCTGTAGCCCAGCTGGATGTGCTTGCCTCCTTTGCGGAAGCGGCTGTACAGAACAATTACGTCAAGCCCACGGTGGACGACAGCGACGTGCTGGATATTGCGGAAGGCCGTCACCCAGTAATTGAACAGATGCTCAAATCCAGCCTGTTTGTACCCAATGACACCACCCTGGATGAGGGCGAAAACCGTATGCTGATTATCACCGGTCCCAATATGGCAGGCAAATCTACCTACATGCGCCAGAATGCCCTGATTGCACTGATGGCCCAGATCGGCTCTTTCGTGCCGGCGGCCAAGTGCCGGGTAGGCGTAGTGGATGCCATCTTTACCCGCGTAGGGGCTTCCGACGATCTGGCCGCCGGTCAATCCACCTTTATGGTAGAGATGACCGAAGTGGCCGAAATTCTGCGCAATGCCACCAAATCCAGTCTGGTTATTCTGGATGAGATCGGCCGTGGAACTTCGACCTTTGACGGCATGAGCATTGCCCGCGCCGTGGTAGAATACATCTGCGACAACATCGGATGCAAAACGTTGTTCGCCACCCATTACCATGAACTGACCAGCATGGACAAGGATGTTTTCGGGGTCAAAAACTATAACATTGCCGTCAAGAAACGTGGGGAAGATATCACCTTCCTGCGCCGTATCGTGTCCGGCCCTGCGGATGACAGTTATGGCATAGAGGTCGCCAAACTTGCCGGACTGCCGGATGCTGTTATCAAGCGTGCACACAAGGTACTGCGCCAGCTGGAAGCCACCGCGCCCGGGGCCAACGCATCCATGCAGCTGGACTTTGAAACGGTGGAAGCCTACAACAATCCCACCGTTCCCAGTGAGGTGGTGGATAAACTCCACCAGATCGATGTGGAGACGCTGACGCCGTTGGAGGCCTTGAACTTCCTGTATGAGCTCAAGCAGGCGCTGAAGTGAGGTGCCCCCTGATTTAGAGAAAAGGCAGGTGAATTGACATGGCACAGATTCATGTGCTGGATAAACATACCGCTGAATTGATTGCAGCGGGTGAGGTAGTAGAACGCCCTGCCTCGGTGGCAAAGGAATTGTTGGAAAATGCAATCGACGCAGGCGCTACGCAGATCAGCCTCTCCATCGTCCGCGGCGGTATTCAACAGCTGCAGATTTCGGATAACGGCAGCGGCATTGAGGCGGAATCCATTGAAAATGCATTCGTTCGTCATGCTACCAGCAAGATAACCACCGCGGATGATCTGACGCATATTCACACGTTGGGGTTCCGAGGGGAGGCGTTGGCTTCCATCGCCAGCGTGGCCAGGGTGGAACTTCTGACAAAGACCGATGCCGACGAATTCGCCTATTGCTATCGTATCGAAGGCGGAGAAGCCCTGGGCCTGGAGCCGGGAGCCCGTGGACGCGGAACGACCATCACGGTGAATGACCTGTTCTATAACACGCCCGCCCGCATGAAGTTCCTGAAAAAGGATGTAAGTGAAGGAACCTTTGTGGCGGATGCTGTGATGCATGTGGCGCTTTCCCATCCGGAAATCTCTTTCCGGTTTGTGAGGGATGGCAAACAGCAGTTCGTTACGCCCGGGGACGGTTCGCTGCGCAGTGCGGCTTATGCGGTTCTGGGACGGGAATTTTCCCGGGATTTGCTGGAACTGGAAGGGGAAAATGGGGTCTATAAAATAAAAGGGCTCATCACGCCCCCCCGTGCCTGCCGTGCTTCCCGAAGCGCCCAGCACTTTTACGTAAACGGCCGCTATGTCAAGAACCGCACCATGATGGCCGGATTGGAAAACGCATACAAGGGCACCCTCATGCAGGGACGTTTTCCCGGGGCGATCCTCATGCTGGACATGCCGGCTGAGTTGGTGGATGTCAATGTTCATCCGGCCAAAACCGAAATTCGTTTTGCCCGGGAAAGTGACGTGTTTGATACCGTCTATCGGGCCGTCCGCTCGGCACTGACCACCCCTGGAAGCGGGGAATGTCGTTTTGAACTGGGACACAAGGCTCCCGAAGAGGCCGAAAGTGCGCCGCAGCCTGTCCGGACGCCCGCAGCCGCTGCGGGTGTGTCTGCTCCGCATTCTTCAGCACCGCAGCCGCAGAAACACTTCTCGACCTTGTCGGCGGCGGAATTTCGGGCCCTTCATCAGATGACTGCCGGCGTAACTCCGCGCACTGTTCCCGGGCTGCAGACGCCAGTATCGCAGCCGGATGAGGTGGTTTTGGAATCTGTGCCGGCAGCTTCCGAAGCGGTTCTGGATATACTGCCGGATTTGTCGGAACCGGTCCCGCCTGTGCCGGAGAAGAATCCGGAAGAAGTTTCTTGCCCGCCGGCTGATGTCTTTTCCTCTGCGCCTGCCGCAGAGGAAAAGGTGTCAGAAAGCATCAGCGCCGGAACGGAGACCGAACATCAGGCAGAGAAAGCACCACAGCATGCCCTCAGCGCCTTGCCGGCAGAAGCCCCTGAGCAGACCACCTTTGATCCTGAACCAGCCAGCAAGCCGCTGCGTCTGGTAGGAGAGGTTTTCAAGACTTACATCATTACCGAGCGCGATGGAGAAATGTGCCTGATCGATAAACATGCGGCACATGAGCGTATTCTGTTTGAGAGTCTGTCCCGGGACTATGGGAATGTACCAGCACAGATGCTCTTGATGCCGGTTCAGGTGAATATGAGCGCCCAGGAAAAGCTGGCAATTCTGCAGAATCAGGAACTTTTGCAGAACGCCGGCATCGAAGCGGAGGATTACGGCGGCCCTACAGTGGTCGTACGGGCAGTCCCCGCAGACGTGCCGGTGGACGATGTATCCGATATGATTCTGGAACTGGCCAATCACCTGCAGAACGGTGCTCATGATGCTCTGCGCGAAAAAACGGAATGGGTTCTGCATTCCATTGCCTGCCGTGCAGCTATTAAGGCAGGGGACAAGACCAACGCTGAAGAGATGATGGCCTTGGCACAAAAGATTATGGACGGCACTGTGCCGCCGTTTTGCCCTCATGGGCGCCCCTGCGTGCTGAAAATTACCCGGAAGGAGCTGGAAAAGCAGTTTGGTCGCCTTGTCTGAAAATTTCAAGCCCTGCGTTGTGGCTATCGGTGGTCCGACGGCCACAGGAAAAACCGCTCTTTCAGTGGCGCTGGCCCATCGCTTCCATGCGGAGGTGATCAGTGCCGATTCCATGCAGATTTACCGGGGGCTGGACATCGGAACCGCAAAAGTGACGGCGGAAGAATGTTGCGGGATTCCGCACCATCTGGTCGATATTTTGGATCCGGCGTCGCCATTCAGTGTAGCGGATTTTGTGGCGGCTGCGGATCGCTGCATTCGGAACATCACCGCTGCAGACCGTTTGCCGTTGGTTGTTGGCGGAACGGGGCTGTATATCACAAGCCTGCTGAACGGACTGGACTTTGCACCTGAAAAGGGAAGTCAGGATGTCCGCGCAGAGCTGGAACGTCGGGCACAGACACAGGGCCGAGAAAGTCTGTATCAGGAACTGCAGCAGATTGATCCCGAGTATGCTGCCATGGTACATCCCAATAATTTGCCGCGTGTTATCCGTGCGCTGGAACTCTATCAGACTACCGGACGCCGGATGAGTGAACAGCGTAAAGAAGCGCGCAAGGCGGAACCGCCGTATCGGTCACTTTGTCTGTGCCTTGGCTATCATGACAGAACGCTTCTGTACCGCCGTATTGACGAGCGCGTGGACCGAATGCTGCAGATGGGGATTCTGGAGGAATCACACAGGGTCTATGAGAACAGAGACCGGTACCGAACGGCAGCCCAAGCGATCGGTTATAAGGAATTCTTTCCGTATTTTGAGGGAATCGCGCCCCTGGAAGATTGTCTGGCCAAACTGAAACAGGCTTCCCGCAACTACGCCAAGAGACAGTTGACATGGTTCCGTCACCAGCAGGACGCGGTTTGGCTGTATGTTGACGAACCTGATGGCCCGTCGCTGGAACAGAGAGCAGCCACACAAATTTCCGCATTTTTACAGCACTGATAAAGGAGGGGATTGCAGATGCTGGAACGGGAAAAGCGCCGCCGAGCAGCCTTAAAGGCAGCCGTAGCTATGGGAACGCTGCTTTTTTTGCTGGCGGCGGTGTACATCGTTATACAGCTGTATGCAATCCTGGGGCGGGAATACAAGACAGAGACCGCTATAGCTGCTACCATGGCGGACAGTGTGGAGCTCCCCGGTTTTGTTATGTTTGATGCTGTCAATGTGTCCGGAGAGGGAAATCTCGGATATCTGGCAGAAGATGGAGAACGTGTGGCAGAGGGGGCCGTCATTGCAGAAAAGTATACGGATGATTCACAGAGCAGCGCGAGGGAACAACTGATTCGATTGGATAACAGCATTGATTTGCTGACAAAATCCCAGAACTCAGCCGGCAATGATCTGACACTGCTGACCACCCAGACACAAACGGCGCTGTACAATCTGCTGGACCAGCTGGATACGGCTTCCTACAGCGGCATGGTGGATGCGGAATCGGAATTTTTGCTGGCCCAGAACCGGATGCAGATTTCTACCGGGCAGTCCAGCGGTTTTCAGTCAACCATTGCAGCGCTGCAGGCCGAACGTGATCAGGTGGCCGCGCAGCTGGAGGGGCTGGAAACCATCACCGCCGAAAAAAACGGGTATTTCATTTCAGCCGCATCTGCTATGCCGCTGGATTTGGATGAACAGACTCTGAAAGATGCCACGCCCACGCAGATACAGGAATTGCTGCAGCAGGGAGTGGCAGACAGCACGCAGGCCTTGGCCGGACGTATTGTGGAAGGATTTTCCTGGCGTTTCTATACTGTGTGTGACCTGGATACGGCACAGCGCTTTGATGGCATCACCAATGTGCGGATCAGTATACCGGGAAAAGAAGATACCCCACTGGGGGCCACTGTCTTGTCTGTAGAAGCGGATGAGCAAGCTGGGTTGGCCAAAATCGTGATCGAGTGTCACACCATTAACGCGGACGTTCTCCGACTGGGTCAGGAAATGGCACAGATCGACCTTAAAATATATGAAGGAATCCGTATTGATAAAGCGGCTCTGCATATAGTCGATGGACAAAAGGGTGTTTATGTGAAATACGGCGATTTGCAGCGTTTCCGAAAGATCACCATTCTGTATGAGGATGACAAATATATGCTGGTGCCCACCGATGGAGAGCTTGATTCCGACAACGAAGTACGTTTGTATGACGAAATCATTGTAGAGGGAAACAACCTGCAGGATGGCGGCTTGATTTAGTGTCTGATGGGGTGGAATTGTCGCCATCATATTGACATTTGAACAAAAAAAGACGATAATAGTTTATGTATATCGCTGGAATTATTGTCCGTCCGGCGCTATACGACCACCTGATATGGTACAGAAATTCTTATATTGTGATTTAGAGAAGCGAAGGAGAATTCATCATGTCAATGTTTGACGGCCTGAAAAATGTTCTGGGTATCAACCAGGACCCTGACGGGGATGCCTATGTAGACGATACCGAGGACGAAATCTTCGCAGGGGGACAGAGTGGCTCGGCTGCGCCGGATACCTATGCGCAGCGGGAACCTGTACAGCAGCGCAACAAGGTAGTCAATATCAACGCCACCACCCAGCTGCAGGTGGTTCTGGTCAAGCCGGAACGCTTTGATGATGCATCGACTATTGCAGATCAGCTCAATGCAAAACGCACGGTTGTGCTGAACCTGGAATCCACCAACAAGGAAGTGTCTCGTCGCCTGATTGACTTCCTGTCCGGTGTGGCTTACGCCAACAATGGCCAGATCAAGCGCGTAGCCACCAGTACTTTTATCATCACGCCCTACAATGTGGATATTATGGGCGATCTCATTGACGAGCTGGAGAACAATGGCGTCTTCTTCTGATGCGGCGGTTCGAGGATTCGTTCCGCCCCAAAACGAGGCTGAACGATTTCTGATGCATCGCGTGCAGGAGCTGTGTGCCCTGGCACAGCGGCGCGGCATACCACGCTGTACAGGGTTTCTGTCTGACAGAGAACAGGCACTTGCGACGGCAGCCATCCATCGTGAAGACTGTACGTATGCCCGCTTCTGGGGCGGCTGGCCCCACGCCGAACGGAAGGTGCTGTGTCTGGAACCGCCGGACACCTGGCCACTGGAACCTGTTGCAGCGCTCCGTTTGACTGCACAGAATGCACAGCCGTCCGATGCCCCCGGCCACAGAGACTACCTGGGTGCCATACTTGGATTGGGGCTTGATCGGGCTTGCCTGGGGGATATCCTCCCGGATCCGCAGGACCCATGTGTTATGTATGCATTTGTTCTGGAGGATAAGCTGGAATTTCTGGTACAGGAACTGCATCAGGCCGGCAGCTGGAGCGTTCGGGCACAGGCCTGTGAACAGCTGCCCTCCCACGTGATGGAAGAACCGGAGAGGGAACTGCACGATACTACGGTATCCAGTTTGCGGGCGGATGCCGTGCTGGCGGCCATGATGCATACATCTCGCAGCATTGCTGCCCAGGCGATTTCCGGCGGTAAGGTAGAGATCAATCATCTGCCGCTGAAAAGCGTCTCCGAACCCGTTTACGCCAAGGACTTGTTTACCGTTCGCGGGGCAGGACGCTGGCGTGTGCAGGAAGTGGGCGGAACAAGCCGCAAAGGACGCCTTTTCATTACCTATTTTCAATATTGAGCAGGATCGAAAACGATACGGCTTTTGCCCGAACAGGAGGAGTAACGGATGATTGCTTCGGAGGATGTCCGCCGCGTGACTTTTGAGCGTGCAATGCGCGGGTACCGCTACGAGGATGTGGACGATTATCTCAAGCAAGTGGCTGACAGTATCGACGCGCTGAGCGCCGAGAACGAGGATTTGCAGAAAAAGCTGGTCGTACTGGCCCAGAGAATTGACCAGTACCGTGCCGAAGAAGATACTCTTCGCACAACCATGATTAATGCCCAGCGTTTGGGCGAAAATGTGATCCGGGAAGCCAAACAGAAAGCGGCCGAGATCATCCGTGCGGCCAATATCAAGTCGGAAGATCGTGAGCAGCACGCTCGTGACGAGGTGGAACTGGCCAAGCAGGAGCTGATCACCTTGAAAAAGGAGGCCGACAGCTTCAAAAAAACCTTGATGGGGATGTATCGGGAACACATTGAGGTGCTCAGTAAGATTCCCGAATACCCGGGAGAGTTGGCACAGGAAGCTGCAGCGGAACAGAAAGCGCAGGCTGCAGCTGCTGCTTACTCGGCACCTGAACCTGAACCGGAGCCGCAGCCGCAGCCCGTACAGGAGGAGCCTGTTGAGGAACCTGTCGTCGTTCAGCCGGAGCCCGTACCTCAACCTGAACCGGTGTATCAGCAGCCTGAACCGGAATACTATGATCCGGAACCGGCTGATCCCGCATCGGGCGGCAAAATCAGCACCGTTGAATTTGCCATCGCCCCCAAGCCGGATGAGCCGGAACAGAACTATTATGATCCTTCCCAGGAGGCACAGCCGGCGGATGATTTGCCGGATGCTTCCGGTTTGTATGCGGATATTCCGCCTGAACAGCCTAAAAAAGCATCCCGTGGCCGTAGTGCCGGCAAGAAAACCACCACCCGGAAACCCAAAGCAACCAAGCAGCCCAAGGGGGATACCCTGCCTGCTGCATTTGACTCTTTCCAGGGCGTGGACTATAACGACTGACCCCGCATAAAATTCGCGGCGGCCGCTAAGGCTGCCGCGGTTTTGCGGTCAATTTAATAAACAAACATAGAGGGAGTTGGAGACCTTGGCGCAAAATTACAACGATACCATCCACAAGATGGCTACCCCGTTTGAGATGCGGGCCGGCCTGCCGAAAAAAGAACCCAAAATGCTGGAAGCCTGGGAGAAAAACCATGTCTATGAGCAGATGATCAAGAATAATGAGGGCTGCCCGGATTTCATCCTGCACGATGGCCCTCCGTATGCCAACGGCAGTATTCATATGGGTACGGCCCTGAACAAGATCATCAAGGATATCATCATCCGCTACAAGAATATGGCCGGATTCCGGGCGCCGTACATTCCTGGCTATGATACCCATGGCCTGCCCATCGAGCTGAAGGCTCTGGGTTCTCTGGGCGACAAGAAAGCCGGCATCTCCAAGCTGGAACTGCGCCATATCTGCCGCGAGTTCGCCACCGAGCACATCGACGTGATGAACAGTCAGTTCAAACGTCTGGGCGTGCAGGGCGACTTCGAAAATCCCTATCTGACTCTGCGTCCGGAATTTGAAGCCCGCCAGGTGGAAATTTTCGGCAAGATGGCTCAGAAAGGGTACATCTACAAGGGAAAGCGGGTTGTCTACTGGTGCCCTGAGGACCAGACTGCCCTGGCCGAAGCCGAGATCGAGTACGGCGAGGATGAGTGCGATTCTCTGTACGTCCGTTTCAAGCTGACCGGCGACCCCAACGGCGTTTTGGCCAAGGCCGGTGTGCCGCTGGACAAGGCCTGGATCGTAATCTGGACGACCACTACCTGGACTCTGCCCGCCAACGTGGCCACCTGTCTGCATCCTGATTTTGACTATACCTTCGTCAAGATTGGCGAGGATTATCATATCATGGCCGCCGAGCGCGTGGAATCCACCATGAAGGCCTGCGGCATCGAGGATTACACCGTTCTGGATGTCCGCATCCCTGGCCGCGATCTGGAAATGATGGAGTACAAGCATCCCTTCCTGGATCGCACCGGACTGGTCATCCTGGGCAACCATGTTACGCTGGACAGCGGCACTGGCTGTGTCCATACCGCTCCCGGCCACGGCGCCGAGGACTTTGATGCCTGCGTGGGACATTATCCCCAGCTGCCCATCGTCATGCCGGTGGACGCAGCCGGCTGTCTGACCGAAGAGGCGGGCGAGGAGTTTGCTGGTCTGAAGGTCTGGACCGCCAACAAGGTCATTCTGGAACATATTCGGGAAAGCGGCCACCTCATGGGTGTGGAGCACATTGTGCACCAGTATCCCCATTGCTGGCGCTGCCATCATCCCATCATCTACCGCGCTACCGAGCAGTGGTTCTGCTCCATTGATGCATTCAAGGATGACGTCTATAAGGCTATCGACAATGTCAAGTGGCAGCCCGCCTGGGGGCATGACCGCATGACCGGTATGGTCCGTGACCGCAGTGACTGGTGTATCTCCCGTCAACGCGTGTGGGGCGTGCCCATCCCGGCTTTCTACTGCAAGAAGTGCGGCAAGTATCACATCACCGAGACCTCCATCAAGGCGGTTTCCGACCTGTTCCGCAAGGAAGGCAGTGACGCTTGGTACAAGTACGACGCCAACGACATCATGCCCAAGGGCGAGACCTGCGAATGCGGTGCTTCCGACTGGGAGAAGGATTCCGACATCATGGATGTCTGGTTCGACTCCGGCTCCACCTGGAGCGCTGTATGCCGTGAGCGCAAGGAACTGCGTTGGCCCGTGGATCTGTATATGGAAGGCGCTGACCAGTTCCGTGGCTGGTTCCAGTCCAGCCTGCTGACCAGTGTTGCCACGGAGGGGATTGCTCCGTACAAGGGTGTCCTGTGCCACGGCTGGGTCGTGGATGCCCAGGGCAAGCAGATGCACAAGTCTGCCGGCAACGGCATGGAACCATCCGAGATCATCCGGGACTATGGTGCCGATATCATTCGTCTGTGGGTTGCCTCCAGTGATTATACTGTGGACGTACGTGCCGGCAAGGAAATTTTCAAACAGCTGTCTGAAGCTTATCGTAAGATGCGCAACACGGCTCGTTTCATGCTGGGCAACCTGGGCGACTTTGACCCTGCCAAGGATATGGTGGCCGATGACCAGCTGTTCGAGATTGATCGCTGGGCTCTGGAAGCGGTGGCCGAGCTGACCCGCACCATGCGTGCCGCGTATGACGAGTACGACTTCTCCCGCGCCTACCATGCCATCTATAACTTTTGTGTCATTGACATGTCCAACTTCTATATGGACGTGATCAAGGATCGTCTGTACTGTTCTGACGACCATGCCCGCCGCTGCGCCCAGACGGCACTGTACCGCATCCTGGTGGACTTCACCAAGTTGCTGGCTCCCATCCTTTGCTTCACCAGCCAGGAGATCTGGAGCTACATCCCCAAGATGCCGGACATGAAAGAGTATGTGGTGTTCGAGCGGATGCCCGAGCCGCAGCCGGCTGCTGATGAAGCATTTACCTCCAAGTGGGAACGCATCATGGCTGTGCGTGACGATGTCAAGAAGGTTCTGGAACAGGCTCGCGCTGATAAGGTGATCGGCTCTTCTCTGGAAGCCTCTGTGACGCTGTACTGCAGTGATGAGATGTATGACTTCCTCAACGTTATCCCCATGGATGAACTGGCTGACCTGATGATCGTTTCCCAGGTCAAGCTGGAAAAGGGTGAAGGCGGCGCCAAGGGTGCTGTGGACGGCCTGGGTGTCAGTGCCGCTCATGCCGCTGGCAACAAGTGCCTGCGCTGCTGGAAATTTGACGATGCTGTAAACGAGGATGGCTTGTGCCCGCGCTGCGCTTCCGTCCTGAACCGCGCCTGAGTTTCCGATTTTCGGCACCCGGGCAAGAAACAATGCCTCGTGGGCGGTGCTTTGCATCTGATGGAAAGCACCGCCTTTTGCGGCATGACGAAAGGTAATTTTCCTATGCTGTATGGCATTTTCTTTGTAATTGGCGGTCTGGCCTTGGCAGCACTGGATCAGCTGCTGAAAATTTGTGCCACGACGTATCTTCTCCCTGTGGGACAGGCTCCGCTGATTCCGGGGTTTATTGAGCTGCAGTATGTACTGAATGATGGGATGGCCTTTTCCATGCTCAGTGGACGCCGTTGGCTGCTGATCGGCGTGACCAGCCTTGTTCTGCTTGCGGTGATTGTGGTTTTGATTGCGCGTCCTATGCCCCGTCTGGATCGCATCACCTGGATGCTGATTTTGGGAGGCGGCCTGGGTAACTTGATCGATCGTGTGCGTACCGGTGTGGTGGTTGACTATTTGAATTTCCAATTTATGGAATTTCCTGTGTTCAATTTTGCCGATATCTGCGTATGCACCGGTGTGGGGCTGCTGATTCTGTCCTTGTTGCTGGACATGCGCCGGGAACACCGCTCCGGTTCCGCCACGTCCGTTCATGAAAATCATACCGATGCAGACGCTTGAGTTTGTAGCCGGACCGCAGGATGCCGGACAAAGAATGGATCGTTGGCTGTCCGGATGTTGTGCTGATGTTTCACGCAGCGCCCTACAGGCACTGATGGAACAGGGGATGGTGCTGCGTAACGGCGTTGCGGTCAACAAAAAAGATAAAGTAACAGCCGGCGACACGGTACAGTTGACGCTGCCAGACCCCCAGCCCATTGAAGCCGTCCCCCAGCCGATTCCTTTGGACATTGTGTATGAAGATGAACATCTTTTGGTCGTTAACAAGCCCAAAGGGATGGTTGTCCACCCGGCGCCCGGAAATCCGGACGGCACATTGGTGAACGCTCTGCTTTACCATTGTGCGGGTGGTCTTTCCGGCATTGGAGGTGCAATTCGTCCCGGCATTGTCCACCGTATTGACAAAGATACCAGCGGGCTGCTGGTCGTGGCAAAGGATGATGCCACCCATCAGGGATTGAGTGCTCAGATGGCTGTCCACGATATCCACCGGGTGTATCACGCTGTTGTGTACGGCAACCTGAAAGAAGACGCCGGCACGGTGGATGCACCTATCGGTCGAGACCCAAAAGATCGAAAAAAAATGGCGGTAACACAGCTGAATTCCAAACCTGCCCGCACCCGTTGGACGGTGTTGGAGCGTTTCGGAAATTTTACCTATATCGCCTGCAAGCTGGAAACGGGACGTACCCATCAGATACGGGTACATATGGCATCCATCGGGCACCCTTTGGCCGGGGATGCGGTCTATGGTCCCCGGACGGTATTGCGCTTCCTGAACGGGCAGTGTCTGCACGCCAAAGAACTGGGCTTTGTACATCCCATTACCGGAGAAAAACTTTGCTTTAACAGCGAATTGCCGACGTATTTCCAAGACTATCTGATGCGTCTGAGAAAGGAACATCGCAGATGAAACGGAACCTGCATGACTATCTGGTTTTTTGCGATATGGACAACACACTGCTGACGGCGAAGGAAGGAATTCCTGAATGCAACCGCACCGTTATCCGGTTGTTCATCCAGATGGGCGGTCGTTTTACGGTGGCCTCCGGCCGTCCGCCGGAATCCATTCGGGCCGCATTGGGAGATATCCGGTTGTCATTGCCGGCTATCTCCTGCAATGGGGCTCTGCTCTATGATTTTTCTTCCAACCGTGTATTGCGCCATGCGACGCTGGAACGCTCCCAAGCGACAGCTGCTATTCTGGACATCATGCAAAAGTTCCCTCAGATTGGTGTGGAAGTGATGGCCGGTGCAGGGGAGATGTATGTCATCCGGGCCAATACATATACCCATGCTCATCAGGTAGATGAAAAATTGTCCGGAGTGGCATGTCCGGTAGACAGTGTGCCGGATGGTTGGGTCAAAGTGGTGTTTGCTGCAGATCCGGAAACCATCCGCAAGGTAGGACAGTATGCCAAGACTCGCTACTATGGGCGTGAAAATTATTTTCTGGCCACCAATAGTATCTACCTGGAAATCATGCCTTCCGGCATAGGAAAGGCATCCGGCCTGCGGGATATGTGTACCTTGCTGGGCGAGCAAATCCAGAACACATTGGTTATCGGAGATTATTACAATGATCTGGAAATGATGCAGCAGGCGGGATACTCTGTGGCGGTTGCCAACGCGCCGGCAGAAGTGAAAGCTGCCGCCAATGAAGTGACTACCTGCACCTGTACAGAAGGCGCGGTAGGTGAGTTTCTGTACAAATTGATTGAGCAGGCAACGACCTATTGATCAATCCGGAAAGGTGTGTGTCCGCCATGCGTGTAAGTGACCTATTGAATCGGGACAGTGTTCTGCTGCATGCAGACATACAGGATGCAGCGGACGCCTTGGGTGTGTTGGTAGAGCTCCAGGAATCCAATGGTGTCATTACCAACGGAACGGCCTATTACAATGCGGTGTGTGAGCGGGAAGCTGCCGGCGGAAGTACCGGCATTGGGGATGGCATAGCCCTCCCTCATGCCTGCAACGCCGGTGTGGCGGCTCCAGGAGTAGCTGCCCTGACATTGCGTCGTGGGGTGGATTGGGGGGCTCCGGACAACCGTCCGGTTGACCTGATTTTTATGATCGCTGTACCGACCCAGGCACAGGCAGAACACCTGTTGATTCTGGCACGCCTGGTCAATCTGCTGTCAGACACCAATCTGGTGAAGGAGCTGCGTGCCAGCGTATCCCGCGAGGATTTTATCATGCGCATGGCCCGGGCAGAGGCATCTCGATTTGCCTGACGCCTGTCCATGAAGAAACAAAGGGAATGAAGTTCTCCCTGGGGTAACCCGAACCGCTAAAAAGGCTGATGACTTCTGTGTTCAATTCCGACTCAGAAGGTGTCAGCCTTTTTTGCGTCCATTTTTAAGGAGGATTTCTCTATGCTTACATCTCTGGCTTTGATTTTTCTTGTCGGGCTCTCTGCTGCTGCCCTATGCCGGACTATACATCTGCCCCGCATCATCGGCATGCTGCTGACTGGTATTGTACTGGGGCCGTATGCACTGAATTTGCTGGATCCCCTGATTCTCCAGGCGTCTGCGGACCTGCGCCAGATGGCATTGGTCATTATCCTGCTCAAAGCAGGATTGTCTCTGAATCTTTCCGATCTGAAAAAAGTGGGGCGCCCTGCCGTCATGATGTCCTGCGTTCCCGCCACATGTGAACTCCTGGCTTTTGTCCTGCTGGCTCCGGCCATCCTGGGCGTTACTCGCATTGAAGGGGCTGTCATGGGCGCGGTACTGGCGGCAGTTTCTCCCGCGGTGGTTGTCCCACGGATGGTGCAGCTGATGGATCGGCACTGGGGAACTGAAAAGGGGATTCCTCAAATGATTATGGCAGGTGCTTCCTGCGATGATATCTATGTGATTGTGCTTTTTTCCACCTTTGTGGGAATGGCACAGGGCGGGAGCGCCCATTGGCAGGACTTTGCCAAGATCCCTGTTTCCATTGCGTTGGGCGTTCTTATAGGTGCGGTTGTGGGTATTGGTCTGTCGTTTTTCTTTGAAACCGCCTATGCCCGCCGTCATTATGTACGCAACAGTATGAAGGTCATTGTGGTACTGGGCATTTCCTTCCTGTTAGTCGCTTTGGAAACCTGGCTGAAGCCGTATATTCCTGTGTCCGGATTGCTGGCCGTTGTATCCATGGCTTGTGCGCTGAAATTGAAAAGCACGGCCTTTGTCTCGAAACGATTGTCGGAAAAATTTGGCAAGCTCTGGCTGGCGGCGGAAGTTATCCTGTTCGTTATGGTGGGAGCGGCGGTGGACGTTCGTTATACCGTAGCGGCAGGTATTGCATCCGTAGCAATGATTGCAGTTGCCCTCGTCTTTCGTGCTTTTGGCGTGTTTCTGTGCTTGTTGGGCACGCGTCTGAATCGAAAGGAACGGCTGTTCTGTATGATTGCATACATGCCGAAGGCGACAGTGCAGGCTGCCATCGGTTCCGTTCCGCTTGCACTGGGATTGCCCTGCGGGCAGATTGTCTTGTCTGTGGCGGTTGTGGCGATCTTGATCACGGCTCCTTTGGGAGCCATGGGAATGGACGTTTCCTATCAAAAATTGCTGGAAAAACAGGACGCTGCGGAGTCAAAATAAGGGATTTTCAAAGGACACATTTTGCTTTTTTCCTCCAAAAGTGTGCAGGCTGCACAAATTCAACGGCAGAAAGCCGAACGGTTGTTTGATAAATTGCATATTGCCAGTTGCTGAAAGCTGTGATATACTTTAAAGCATTAAATCGCAAAAGAGATGTGCGAGTTTACTCTTTGCGACGTGAGGAAAGCAGGAGGAAGCAAGATGAAAAAGCGTATGATTTCCCTCATTACGGCCGGCTGCATGGTTCTTTCCATGGCTGGCTGCACTTCCGGCGGCAGCAGTCAGGCTGACGCATCTACAACGTCTGAAACATCTGCAACACAAAGTGCTGAGACCGCTGCAGAAGGTGCCAAGTATACCATTGGTATCTGCCAGCTGGTGCAGCATGATGCGCTGGATGCCGCAACCCAGGGCTTTAAGGATGCTATCGTGGAAGCGCTTGGCGAAGACGCCGTCACCTTTGACGAGCAGAATGCACAGAATGACACCAACACCTGTGCCACCATCATTACCGGTTTTGTGGCATCTGATGTGGATTTGATTCTGGCAAACGCTACGCCCGCGCTGCAGGCGGCACAGGCCGGCACAGATACGATTCCGGTGCTGGGAACTTCTGTTACGGAATATGGTGTGGCACTGGGCATTGACGACTTTGACGGTCTGGTTGGCACCAACATTTCCGGTACCAGCGATCTGGCGCCTCTGGATGAGCAGGCAGCTATGATTCAGGAACTCTTCCCGGATGCCAAGACCGTAGGCCTTCTGTATTGCAGCGCAGAAGCCAACAGCCAGTATCAGGTAGACACTGTCAAGGCCGATCTGGAAGCGATGGGGTATACCTGTGAATATTACGCTTTCAGCGACTCCAACGATCTTTCTACGGTTTGCCAGAGTGCAGCCGATGCCAGCGATGTGATCTACGTTCCCACCGACAATACGGCCGCCAACAACACCGAACTGATCAACAACATCTGCTACGGCAAGGTCCCCGTGGTTGCGGGTGAAGAGGGAATCTGCTCCGGCTGCGGCGTTGCCACCTTGTCTATCAGCTATTATGATCTGGGCGTAGCCACCGGTAAGATGGCAGTTAAGATCCTGACCGGCGAGAGCAAGGTCGAGGAGATGCCCATCGAATACGCTCCGCAGTTCACCAAGAAGTATAATCCGGCAAATGCCGAAGCGCTGGGAATTACGATTCCTGACGATTATGTCGCCGTCGAAGAATAATAAACCAAGCGTTCTGCACTGAACAGCGGCAGAAAGCCACGGAAATGGGAAAACCGTTTTTCGTGGCTTTTTGCTGTGAATAAAACTGCTTTCAAAGAGAGGATTGTTCCCGTGGATATCACAACTTTGTTCAATGCCATGCCCGGTGCCTTCTCGCAGGGATTGATCTGGGCAATCATGGCCATCGGCGTTTACATTACTTTCCGGATCCTGGACGTAGCCGACCTGACTGTCGACGGTACTCTGGGTCTGGGCGGCGCTGTCTGCATCATGTGCATGCTGGCCGGAATGAACGTCTGGACTGCCATGTTGCTGGCCTTTATTGCCGGAATTCTGGCCGGATTGGTGACAGGCCTGTTCCATACCCTGATGGGAATTCCTGCCATTCTTGCCGGTATTCTGACCCAGCTTTCCCTGTATACAGTCAATCTGAAAGTCATGGGAAAAGCCAACCAGGCCATCAACGTGGACAAATATGATCTGCTGATTTCTCTGCGCTTTGTCAAGGGTGTACCTTTCTGGCAGAATACCATCGTGGTTGTCGCCCTGATCGTTGTGTTGCTGATTGCTGTTCTGTACTGGTTCTTCGGAACTGAACTGGGCTGTTCCATTCGCGCTACAGGCTGCAATGGCAATATGGCCCGCGCGCAGGGGATCAATACCAACTTCAATATCGTACTGGGGCTCATGCTTTCCAACGGTCTGGTGGCATTCTCCGGCGCACTGCTGTGCCAGTACCAGGGATTCGCAGATGTGTCCATGGGACGCGGCGCTATCGTCATCGGTCTGGCAGCTGTGGTCATCGGGGAAACACTGTTCGGCAAAGTATTCCGTAACTTTGCACTGAAACTGCTCAGTGTGGCCATCGGCAGCATTGTATATTATCTGGTCATGCAGATCTGCATCTGGTTCCGCATCGACACCGACCTGCTGAAGATGCTCAGCGCCATCGTGGTGGCTGTTTTCCTGGCCATTCCGTATTGGAAGGCCAAATACTTCACCAAGGTGAATGTCCGCAAGGGAGGCGCCGACAATGCTTGAACTGAAAAACGTCCATAAAACCTTCAATGTTGGCACAGTCAACGAAAAGGTGGCCTTGAACGGTCTGGAACTGAAACTGGAAGATGGCGATTTTGTGACGGTCATCGGCGGCAACGGTGCCGGCAAATCCACCATGCTCAACGCCATTGCTGGCGTATGGCCGATTGATATGGGCAAGATTCTCATTGATGGCAAAGACATCACCCGCTTGCCGGAACACAAACGTGCCCGCTATATCGGCCGCGTGTTCCAGGATCCCATGATGGGAACGGCCGGAACGATGGAGATTGAAGAAAATCTGGCCCTGGCTGCCCGCCGCGGCAACGCCCGCACGTTAAAAGTGGGCATCACCCGTCAGGAACGGGAAATGTACCGTGAACGACTGAAGATATTGGGCCTTGGTCTGGAAGATCGTATGACCAGCAAGGTTGGCCTTTTGTCTGGCGGCCAGCGGCAGGCCATCACCTTGCTGATGGCAACGCTGAAGAATCCGCGTCTGCTGTTGCTGGATGAGCATACGGCCGCGCTGGACCCCAAAACCGCCGCCAAAGTGCTGGAACTGTCCGAGAAAATCGTCCAGCAGAATCAGCTGACCACCTTGATGATCACTCACAATATGCGGGATGCCATAAAGTACGGCAACCGCCTGATTATGATGCATGAAGGACGCATTATTTATGATGTGCGCGGAGCGGAGAAACAGTCGCTCCAGGTATCCGATCTTCTGGCACGCTTTGAGCAGCTCAGCGGCGATGGTGCCAATGACAGAATGCTTCTTTCCTGAGCAATTCCCGGGAACGTCGGCAGCATTGCCGGCGTTCTTTTTTGTGGTGAAAGGGATTTTTCACAAAAGGATATCAAATTGACAGGAAGTGATTTTCAAATCTGTCATTTTGTGCTATAATATGTTTCACTGTTATAGTGCGGTGGTACGCTTACCGGAACCCAAACCAAGGGAGGAACGCAGATGCTGTTTTATGATGCTGTTCTGTTTGATGTGGACGGCACGTTGCTGCACTCCCGTCCTGGAATATTGGATACGTTTGCCTATGCGTTTCGCATGATGGGGCTTGACCCGTCCTCTATGGATCTGGGACGCTATTTGGGACCGCCTTTACGGCAAAGTTTTGCGGAGCATTTTTCGGATGATGCGGATGTGGAGCGTGCCGTTCAGTTCTATCGGTCCCGATATGCGCAGCACGGCATGCATATGTGTGCACCTTTTCCCGGAGTGGTGGATATGCTTCGCACACTTCGGGAAGCGGGGCTGTTCCTGGCGACAGCCACTTCCAAACCAACGGCCGTTGTGACGCCTATCCTGGAAGAACAGGGGATTGCCGACTATTTTGACCGCATAGGCGGCGCCAGTCTGGACAAAAGCGTTGATACCAAGACCGCCGTGATTCGCACGGTTCTGGCGGACCCTCGCCTCACAGGAAAAAGAATTCTGATGGTGGGTGATCGTCAGGATGATATGCAGGGCGCCGCTGACTGCGGGATTCCCGCTGCGGGGGTTCTGTACGGGTATGGCAGCCGGGAAGAGCTGACTGCATGGGAGCCGGTCTTTTTGGCGACTGACAGTGAGCAGCTGACACAGTATATCCTGAACAATTAAAAGATTTCACCGCAACACTAGGAACGGAGGTATCTTTCCATATGAGCCGCAACGGTTTCCGCGGGGCTTCTTTCAGCCCCATCCAGCGCCGAGCCTGCCTTGTGCTGGTGCTGTGTGTACTGGCTGTTATCATCACTTTTGTTTGTGCCTGGATCGTTCCCGGCATGCTTGGAGCCGGCAAGGGTAGCAAGACTGATTATGACAGCAGCTTGTATCCCGTGGATACTTCTTTGGATGCCGTCCTGAAGGAGGGAACTTCTTCCGATTCTTCCTATGCCTCCACCGTGATTTATGTGGGGGATGACTATACGGCATCTCTCAAGAGTTCCGGACAGATCACACTGAATCAGTATCTGGGTAAGGAAGGGCTTTCCGTCAGTAAGGCTCTGCAGGAATATTGCGTCTATTTTGAGGGGGATTCCAACTCCTATACCATCCCCCAGGCGCTTGCAAAGATGAAGCCCCGTCGGATTGTAGTCACCCTTGGTTCCAACGATTTGTCCTCCGGGCTGACAGCGGATGCTTTTGTGCAGGATTATAAGCATATGTTGGAAGGTTTTTCCACTGCCTACTCGTATTGTGCCATTATTGTCAATGCGATACCGCCTGTGACCGAAGACTCGGAGAACGCAGCGGCCAATCAGCTTCTGATCGACCAGTACAACCAGGCGCTTGCTTCCATGTGCAACGATGCCGGCTATAAATTCCTCAACAGCTCCGAAGCACTGAAAGCGGAAAACGGGTTTGCGGACAGCAACTATATCAGCGAAAAATCCTTTACTACCAACGGGGCAAAGGAATTGGTGAATTATATTACCTCCCATGCCTATGATTCGGATGACCGCCGTCCCGATACCAATGATATTCCAGCCCGTGCGGAATCTGCATCCCAGTCTTCCAGCAGTGCACCGACTGCAACGCCCACCGCAACGCCTTCTGTGCACAAAGTAACGTTTGAAATCGAAGAAGGCAAGGGCACGCTGAACGGAAACGGACAGACCGGTATGACCAAACTGGAATTTGAGGTGCCGGATGGCGAGACTGTTTCTGTTGAAGCTGTACCGTCTGACGGATATACCTTCTTCGGATGGAGTGACGGAATCAAAAACACCAAGTGGGTCAAAAAGGTCACACAAGATATTTCTGTCACGGCCATGTTCAATCAGAAAACCACGGTTACGTTGACCATCGATGAAGGCAACCGCAATATGAATCTGGGGGACAGCGTCACCTTCCATGCCTCGCTGGTAGTCAATGATGCGGCAGCCAGTGCCGACAATGTCCAGTGGGCAGTGAACGGCGACCTGATGCGCAACGGTTACAGTTTTGAATTCAAACCCACTGCCACCGGTACCTATACAGTGAAGGCCGGGGTGGAGATCGATGGCGTATATGCCTCCAACGAGGTGACGGTCACCGTCGCCGATGCACCGACCAAAGTGTCCATTACGGGTGTGTCCAGCATGCCGGCTGGAAGTTCAACCACCTTCACCGCTACCGTAGAAAACCAATCCGGTGATATCACATGGTCTTGTCCCCAGAAGCCGGACTGGTCCGCCACCGGTAATACAGCACAGTTCACGGCCAATGGCGTGGGTGAATATACGATCCGCGCAACCAATAATGGAAAAAACGCGGAGTTCAAATTAACCGTTACTGAAGCGCCGACACCCTCTCCCGCCGCTTCCGGCTCGGAAAGCCAATAAGTCGGACGGCCGGCACTTTGACCGCTCTGCCGCTTTCTGCATACAATGAAAGCGGAGGTGCTGTCTTATGAATGCATGTGAAGAGTTGTTTGTGCCGCAGCTTGGGTTCGAAGATGTGACGGACGGTTCAGTCGAAAACTACGATCTGGATTGGCCGCTGGCAGAAGCGGTACAAGAGACGGATTGTATTTCCGATATGCCGGAAACGGGCAAATAACAGGAGCAACTATATGGCCTATTATACTTGTTTGTTATTGGATGCAGATAATACACTGCTGGATTTTGATGCTGCCGAGCGGCAGGCTTTGACCGATACCTTGACGCACTATGAGCTGCCCCATGATGAAGCTGCGCTGGATGTTTACCACCAGGTTAATCGTCAGCTGTGGGACCGGCTGGCAAAAGGGGAGCTGACAAAAAACAAGCTGTTTGCCATTCGGTTTGGCCAGTACCTGAAAGCCATGGATTTGCCTGATAATGGCAAAGGTCGGGAAATGAATGACTTTTATGAGGATCAGCTGGCCAATCATGCTGATCTGATTCCCGGCGCGTTGTCGGCTCTGAATGAATTGGCTGAGGTGGCTACTCTGGCCATTGTCTCCAACGGTGCATACAAAGTTCAGAAATCCCGTATTGATGCTTCTGGACTCGAGCAGTTTATGGATGGCATCTATATCTCTGAAAAAGTGGGTGCCACAAAGCCGAACCCCAAAATCTACGAAGCGGCTTTGCGTGATCTGGGTATCACCAACAGGTCCAGGGTCCTTGTTGTGGGGGATGATTTGCTGGCAGACATCCGCGGCGGAAAAAATGCCGGCTTGGACACCTGTTGGGTAAATTTCACCGGTGCGGAAAATCAAACGGGGATCGAGCCCAAATATACGATTGGCTCGTATGAGGCATTGTATCAGATCGTAATGGAGCCGGAAGAACTGGAAAATGTGGGTGTGCGTAACCGCCGTCACATGAATGACCAGTAAGAGAAAGAACATGCCGCTGCTCTGTCGGGCAGCGGCATCTTTCGGTGTACGGTATCCCTGTATGAGATAGAGGAATGAAGGACGAAAGGTTGAAATCATCATGTTGATTGAACTTCAGAACCTTGGGAAAAGTTTTGGAGAGCACGAGGTTCTGGCCGGCATAACGGCAGGGGTGGAACGCGGCGATCGAATCGGGATCATTGGTGCAAACGGGACTGGAAAAACAACGCTTCTTCGTATCATTTGCCAGGAAAGTCAGCCGGATACAGGGGATGCAGTGTTTGCGTCCGGTGTTACCTGCGGATACCTGGAACAGTCCGGACACATGGACCCGGAAAAGGATATTTACGAAACCATGAAGCTTGCTTTCGCGCCCGCTCTGCAAGCGATGGAAGAAATGGAAGGGCTGCAGAAGCAGCTGGCCCTGCCCCACGATCCGGAAGTGGAAGAGCGCATTGCGCATTGTACTGCTGTGATTGATGCTCTGGACGCCTATAATATGGATACCCAAATCAAGAAGGTACTCAACGGTATGGGGTTTCCTGCGGATACCTGGACCAAAAAAGCCGGGGTCCTGTCCGGTGGAGAGCAGACGCGCCTGCGTCTGGCCCGTCTCCTGCTGGAAAGGCCGGATATCTTGATTCTGGATGAGCCCACCAACCATCTGGATCTCGAGACGATGGAGTGGCTGGAAAACTATCTCAAAACCTATCGTGGTGCCGTTCTGGTCGTGAGCCATGACCGCTATTTTCTCGATGCGGTCTGTACAAGGATCTGGGAGTTGGCCGGCAAGACTATTCTGACCTACAAAGGAAATTACTCCGCTTATTTACCGCAGAGGGAAGCGGCCGATGAACGGCAGCAGAAGATGCACGATGCAGCCGTCGAAAAAGCGGCTAAGCTGCAGGAATACATCGATCGCAATCTGGTGCGTGCCTCCACAACAAAAATGGCACAAAGCCGCCGCAAACAGCTGGAAAAGCTGGAAATTGTGGATGCGCCGCAGCGCCAGGGGCGGGATCTTAACTTCCGGTTTGAATATGACATTGAGCCCTATGATGAACTTGTTATTATGAAAGGACTGACCATCCGCATCGGGGAACGGACACTTCTGCATCCCTTTGATTATACCGTTCATCGGGGCGACAAGTTGGTGATCGCCGGACCGAACGGTGCCGGCAAGTCCACCTTGCTGCAGGTCCTGGATGGCAAGCGCCGTCCGTCCGGTGGCATGGTGCGTCTTGGGTCTGGTGCAAAGGTCGGTATCTTTACCCAGCAGCAGGCCAGACGCGCGGGTCGGGTAATTGACGCCATCTGGAATCAGTACCCGCGCTTCACGGAACTGGAAGTCCGAAGCCATTTGGCCCGCTTCGGATATCGCGGGGAAGAAGTGTTCAAAGATTGCGCAACTCTGTCCGGTGGCGAGCTTGCCCGCCTTCGCTTTGCGGAACTGGCGCTGGAACGTCCGAATCTTATGTTTTTGGACGAGCCAACCAACCACCTGGACATCTATATGCGGGAAAGTCTGACAAACGCTCTGGCCGCATACACGGGTACTTTGGTGTTGGTAACGCATGACCGTTATCTGATGCAGACTCTTGGCTGCCCCATTCTGCATCTGGAAGATGGAAACGCTGTCATGTACCGGGATTTTGCCGCTTTGCATGCGGCGTCTTCCGGAGCAGAAACTCCAAAACAGCCCAACAAAGAAGAACGTTCCGCGCGACCCGGCTATGGAAAAGAGCAGCGCCGTCGCCGCGCCGAATTGCGAAACAGCATCCGGGATTTGGAAAACAAAATCGAAGAATTGGGCGCACATATTGTTGAACTGGAGAATGAAATCAATGATCCCGAGGTATTGAAAGATCATCTTTTGCTGCGGGATAAATGCGATGAACTGGATGATGCCCGTTTTCATCAGCAGGAACTCTTTGACAGATGGGAAAAACTCGCGGAAGAACAAGAACAGCTGGAGGCTGAAGAGGCTTCGGATTCCTGATACTTGCACAGGATAGCCAACTGTTTACATATCTGTAACTTGCTTTCTGGCAAAAACGCGGTATACTTATTAAAAATGGCCGTTATGTGCCTGCAGGGCATATAGGCGGAACAAATAACGCCGCGGTGTACCCGCGGACGTATACCGTAAGCGGGGAACACTTTGGAAACGAAGATTATTATTGCGACGCATAAGCCGTACTGGATACCGGATGATCCTATGTATCTGCCGGTACAGATGGGGCATGCCATCCATCCTGATATTGGATATACCGGTGATGATACAGGAGAAAATATTTCCGAAAAAAACTGGAATTTCTGTGAGCTGACCGGTTTGTACTGGGCCTGGAAAAATTTGGATGCCGATTATATCGGAATTGTGCACTATCGGCGCTATTTTTCCAGCCGCCAAAATCGTTTTGCGTCCAAGAAGCGCCGTGTCATCGGACACGAAGAACTGAACACTATTCTGGCAACGACCAATGTCATTCTGCCCCGTGAACGGCATTACTACATTGAAACAAACTACACCCAGTACATTCATGCGCATCACAAACAGGACCTGGAGGTAACGCGCGCCATCATTGAACGCAAGTGTCCTGAGTATTTGCCCGCATATGATCTTTACATGTCCAAAACGCACGGGCATCACTTTAATATGTTTATCATGAAGCGGGAGCTGCTTGGCCATTATTGCTCCTGGCTGTTTGATATTCTGTTTGAGCTGGAAAAAGAGCTGGATATCTCCAATTACACCGCCAACGACAAGCGGGTGTTTGGTTTTGTCAGCGAGCGCCTTTTGGATGCGTGGCTGATCACAAATAATATCTCTTATGAAGAATTGGAAGTTCTTCATATGGAAAGTCAGCGGTGGCTGCGCAAAGGAACGGCGTTCCTGATGCGCAAGCTCTTTCCCAAAAAGGATTGATGATGCAAACCGGAAAAATCGCCGCGGTTGTTGTTACCTACAACCGCAAGGAACTTTTATGCCGTTGCCTCCAGGCCTTGCGTGCCCAGAATCAGCCCGGACTGGACATTCTGGTGTTTGACAATGCCAGCACGGACGGTAGCGAGGAGGCTGTCCGCCAGCTGGCCTTACCGCAAATTTTCTATCACAATACCGGCCGTAATCTGGGGGGCGCCGGAGGCTTCTCCTATGGAATTCAGACCGCCGTACGGGCAGGATATGAATATCTTTGGATCATGGATGATGATACCTTGCCGGAACCGGGAGCTTTGGAGGCGCTTTTGCGGGCAGATGCCAGTCTGAAAGGGGAATACGGGTGGTTGTCTTCCCGGGCATTGACCCCAGAAGGAGCCGACCAGCCCATGAACCGCCAGCGTAAGACACCGTATCTAGACATCGATGGATATGAACAGCCCCGCGTTCCCAGTGTGATGGCCAGTTTTGTGTCACTGTTCGTCCGCAGCCGGACGGTGCAACGCGTCGGACTGCCCATTGCGGAATTCTTTATATGGTCAGATGATTGGGAATATACCAGACGCATTTCCCGCCTCTTGCCATGTTTTACCGTTTCGGATAGTCGGGTAGTGCATGCCATGCAAAATTCTACCGTGGTCAATATAGCAGCCGATGTTCCTGCCAGATGGGACCGGTATCGCTATTTTTATCGAAATGATGTTTATCTTTACCGTCGCGAAGGCTTGATTGGCTGGTTATGGATTCTTGCCAAATTCAGCTGGCACAGTTCACAGGTGCTGATCAGCAAGAGCGGCAGGCGAAAAGAACGGCTGGCGATTATTTGGAAGGGATTTGCCGCGGGAGTCAGATTTAATCCTCCCATACATAAAATTGAAGAATAAACTGCAGGACGGAGAACAATGCAACAGCTGGAACAAAAATTGATCAAGGCCGCTGAATCTTATGATGTTGTGGCATTTGACGTGTTTGACACACTTTTGTTCCGCGATACAGGTTCTCCGTCCGATTTATTTGTACTGATGGAACAAATCGGTCTGGCGCCGCAGGGATTTGCCCGCAAACGCAGGGAAGCGGAGGCAATGGCCCGCACGGCGGGGCAAGAGGTGACCCTGGCAGAGATTTATGACCAGCCGCCGCTGCAGGGAATTGATCCGATTGCCGAATTTGAGGCTGAACTCCGTGTGGCAGTTCCAAACCGTCTTCTTTTGCGTACCGCAAAAGCTCTTCACGAGCAGGGGAAAGTGCTGTATGCCATTTCTGATATGTACCTTTCCTCCCAACAGGTCTCGGCCTTGCTGGAACAATGCGGCTTTGATTTTCTCAACGGTATTTACGTTTCTTCGGAATATGGGGTACAGAAACGTTCCGGAAAATTATTCCGCCTGTTTCTCGAGGAAAACAATTTGACCGCTTCGCAGGTTCTGTTTGTAGGCAATGATCCCCGGGTGGATATTGCAGGGGCTGTGCTGGCGGGGATTCGTGGGGTTCTGGTTTCACCGCCTCATTTGTCTTCCCATTATCCACGGGCGACGGATGTGCGTCAGGGCGCGTTTCAGGCATTTGTACGGAATCGTCTTCCCGAAGAAACCGAACTGGATATATTGGGCTTCTCCGTAATTGGCCCGTTGCTTACGGCGTTTGCCATATGGCTGCACAAAGAATTTGGTGAATCCGGAAAAAAACGCCCGGTGTTTTTAGCGCGGGATATGTATCTCGTGCGGCAGATTTATCATACTTTGTACGGAGAGCCAACCGATTATCTCAAGGTTTCCCGGCGCAGTCTGTGCCCTGCACTGCTGCAGCGTCCCATGAATGACGAGGGATTGCAACTTCTGGCAGATGCACTGCCACGGCAGGTAATGACGATCGGTCAGGTCCTGGATTATTGCGGATTTGATACCTCTGCTGATCTGCATGGCGCCAACGTACGGCAGAGTGTGGATCTGCGCACCAGGCCCCTGTCTGCCGCGGTCAAAGAGCAGCTGTTAAGCCTTGCGGCTTTAAGCAAAACTACAGCCGGGGCCACGGTTCGGGAGCAGGCGGAACTGATCCGGGCTTACCTGCGCCAGAATAAACTGCAGGAAGAGCCCCCTGTTTTGGTGGACATCGGAAGCGGCGGCACCACCCAGCATATTCTGGAAAATCTTTGCAATGTTGAAATGCAAGGGGTTTGTTTGGCGTGCGATTCCCGCTTGCATCAGGTTCTGCCGGAAGAGCGGGCGCAGGCCTTTTTGTTTCACGGCAATCCGGCTCCCCTTTGGTATTGGGTCGGGCAGCCAATGCTGGAGCGCCTCATTTCAGAACCTTGCGGCGCCACTGCCGGCTATAAAGAGCGCCAGGGAAAGATCATTCCCCGCTTGGAACAGACACAGTTTGATGAACGTATCCTTCGTGTTCAGCGTTCTGCACTGGAATTTGCCCGCGTCTGGCGTGCCAGCTTCTGGTGGAAGTCAGAAATGCCCGTCGATATGCTGACACAGGCGTATCTGGACCTTGTCCGGAATCCGACACACAATGATATTTGTGAGCTGGGCACAATCAGGGTGGAAGACGGCGATACCTGGACGTTGGCGGCACCCAAAAACATGCGCCTGTATTTGAAACGACCAAAAACGTTTGTGCAGGATTTCCGTCAGGCAAGATGGAAAAATGCCTTTTTGAAAGAGGCTATCCGGCTGCCGCTTCCGTATGCGCGGCTCTATGAAATGTTAAAAAGCAAACATGGAAGGTGACAAGGATGCAGCAACCGCTGTTCAGTATCATCATCCCCGTATATAATGCAGCAGAAACCTTATCTGCGGCCGCCAACAGTATTCTCAGCCAATCGGTACAGGATTTGGAACTGCTTCTTGTGGATGATGGTTCTCGCGACGGCAGCAGTGATTTGTGCCATCGTTTGGCAGAACAGGATTCCCGCGTACGTGTCTTTTCACAAAAGAACAGCGGCATCTGTGCGGCACGAAACAGCGGCTTGACACAGGCGCGCGGAAAGTATATCGGCTTTTGTGACGATGATGACCGCTATCTGCCGGACACACTGCAGAAAGCAAAAGAATTGATCTCGCAGACCAACGCTGATGTTGTACGCGGTGGTTATGAGCTGCAGCGACAGACTCAGGCTGGCTATATGGTTACGCTGCCACATGCAGTCGGGACATTCTGCCGTCTGGCTCCGGGACAGAATGCTGACTCTTATCTGGACTTTTTGGCAAACAGCGGGCCGCAATTCGTTTGGAACGCTTTTTATCGTCTGGAGACGGTGAAAGAAATTCGATTTGATGAGCGCTGCCGTTTCGGTCTGGAAGATTTTCTCTTTAATGCAGAAGTGTATGCCCGAAATGCCAGTGCTGTGTTTGAGCCAACTCCCTTTTATCGCCACTACGAACGCTCTGACAGTACCTCTGCCGCCACCATTCGCGCTGTGGTCGGCCGTAGTCAGACTCTGCCGGCTTGGGTGGAAGCGGAAAACCGTGCAGCCAGGAAACGCTGCGAGCCGGAAGGATACAACCGAGTTTGGGCTGCCCGCAGGGCGGAATTTGTTACATTCCTGATGCATCAGCTGCGGGATAGTCAGGCATCAGGTGCGGTTTGCCGCCGGTCATGGCGGGCATTGAGAAAGGCGCTGCGCGATACCGGCGGAAACGACACACTTGACTTTTTACGTGTGGCAGGGCACAATAAAAAGCAAGCGGTAGCACTTTTTCTGTTTGCTACCCACGCAGAGGGTTTATACCCCTATCTTCCGAACAAGGAGGAGAAACTTTTAAAATGAAAAAAATTCTCGTCACCGGTGCTGCCGGATATATTGGACGTCATGTTGTGAAAACCGCTCTGGATATGGGGTATCAGGTTATCGCAGCTGATTTTGCCTTCAAGGGCGTGGATGAACGCGCTGAATTCTGCGATGTGCCTATTTTCAGTGGCGACAAGGGAATCTACCGTGCACTGGGCAGCCCTGATGTGTGCATTCATATGGCATGGCGTGATGGTTTCCGCCACAATGCTTCCAGCCATATGAAAGACCTTTCCAACCATGTAGTATTTCTGAACAATATGGCTGCGGGCGGTCTGCCTTCCTTGTCCGTCATGGGCACCATGCATGAAGTGGGATACTGGGAAGGTCCTATCAAGGCCGATACGCCCTGCAATCCGCAGAGCCAATACGGCATTGCCAAAAACGCCCTTCGTCAAAGTCTGATGCTGTCCTTGGCAGAGACCAACTGTCGTCTGCATTGGCTGCGCGCGTACTACATCACCGGCGACGAAGCCCACGGCAGTTCCATTTTCGCCAAAATCACACAGGCGGAGTTGGATGGGAAAAAGACCTTCCCGTTCACCAGCGGGAAAAATCTTTATGATTTCATCGACGTGGATGAGTTGGCCCGCATGATTGTGGCCGCCAGCGTCCAGGAGAAAATTGACGGAATCATCAATGTCTGCACCGGTAAGCCCATTTCGTTGGCACAGCGTGTGGAACAGTTTCTGAAAGACAAAAACTATAAAATCAAATTGGATTACGGTGCATTTCCCGATCGCCCGTACGACAGCCCCGGTGTCTGGGGCGACCCAACTGAAATTGAACAGATCATGCAGGATGCCGGCCTGAACGGATAATGCAAAACGGAAAGGATGCTCCATGAAACGACTGGGAATCTTCTTCTTCTTCGAAAAGCAAGGCTATGTAGACGATTTTCTTGTTTACTATCTGAACGACCTTGCCAAAAACCTCAGTGAACTGGTTGTGGTCTGCAATGGCAAACTCAGCGAGCAGGGGCGCAAGGCATTCAGCCGCTTTACCGACAATATTATTGTCCGGGAAAATAAAGGTCTGGATGTATGGGCATATAAAACCGCGCTGGATCAATACGGCTGGGCAAAGCTGAGTGAATTTGACGAAATCGTCATGACCAACTCCACTCTGATGGGGCCCGTCCGGCCATTGAAGGAAATGTTTGACGCGATGGCCGAAAATCAGGATCTGGATTTTTGGGGCTTGAGCATTCATCATGGGGCAGAGGGCAATCCTTTCAAGGGAAAACACATTTATGATTTCCTGCCTGTACACATTCAGTCTCATTTTATGGTTTACCGGAAACGGTTTGTCCAGTCGCCGGATCTGCAGAAGTATTGGGATGAAATGCCCATGATCAACGGCTATACCGACTCTGTCCAGCGGTATGAAGCTGTGTTCACCAAGATGTTTGCGGACAAAGGGTACAAGTGGGATGTCTATGTAAAGACAGATGATCTGAAGGATTTTACCGATTACCCGCTTCTTGTCTGCCCGACCCGGTTGCTGCGGGATAAAAAATGCCCCTTGTTCAAGCGCCGCAGCTTTATGCATGAATACGAAGCGTATCTCAACGATACGGCTGGAGAACCTGCGCGGGAATTGTATGCCTATCTGCGGGATCACACTTCCTATCCGCTGGAACTCCTGTGGTCCAACATGATCCGGACCATGCATCCGTACGACTTTACCCGCGACCTGGGACTGACTCGTCTGATCATGCCCACTTTGCAAGATCCGGACTGTGCACAGAATATTCGCAAGACACGGCGCATTGCGCTGGCCATGCATCTGTATTTTATGGACATGCTGCCGCAAAGCATGGACTTTGCCCGCAATATGCCGCCGGAAACGGATGTCTTCATTTCTACGAATACTGAGGAAAAAAAGCGGCAGATCGAGGAAGCGTTTTCCAAACTGCCCCTTCACAGTGTCAAAGTCCTGACGGTGGAGAACCGTGGTCGGGATGTGGGCGCTTTCCTGTGTGATCTGGCGCCTTATCTGAAAGGATATGACTATGCCTGTTTCATGCACGACAAGAAAGCCATTCAGACAAAACCCGGCAGTGTGGGTGCCAGTTTCGGATATGTTTGCAATGAGAACATCTGCAAAAACGCGGACCATGTGCTGAATATCCTCTGTGAGTTCGAGAAAGATCCCCGGCTGGGGATTTTGTGCCCGCCGTTCCCCACACATGGACTGTATTTTATGAACATGTGTTCTAACGGGTGGGGGCCGAATTTTGACAATACCAAACAATTGGCCAAAACCCTAGGCCTGCATGTTCCTATGTCGGGCGAAAAAGCGCCCCTTGCACCGTTCGGCAGTGTTTTCTGGTTCCGTCCGACCGCGCTGGCGCCTCTGTTTGACCATGGGTGGAAGCATGAAGATTTCCCGCCGGAACCACTGCCTCAGGACGGGACCATCAGTCACGCCATTGAACGCATCTACCCCTTTGTGGCGCAGGGGGCCGGGTATTATCCCGCCCAGGTAATGAGCACCGAGTTTGCCGTCAGCCGCTGCGATGCCATGCAGGCATATGCATCCGGCCTGATCCGTCCCTTGGCGCGTGTATTCAACTGCACCACCTTCGGCAATGCGGCTCAGGCTGCCGTTGCTTTTTCCAGCAAGAAATATTTTGGTCTGTTTCATACCTACGGACCTTACTCCAACAGCCGGCGGCGTCGTACCCGGAACTGGCTGCGTGACCGGCTGCCGGAAGGCGTGTATTGGAGTATGATGCACGCCAAACGTGCCGTGTTCGGGCCGCATGGTGCACCGTATGAAGAGTGATACACTGACATCTGTCACAAACAACAGACTTGTGATCTACTTCCATTATGACCCCCACGGGCAGGCCGATACGGCCTGCCGTTTTGCGGTGCAAGCCATGCGGGAGCAGGCCCGGGTTCTATTGTTTGTACATAATGGAACTTTGTCTTCGTCCGCGCGTTGCTGGCTTACAGAAAATAAAATTTCTTTTCTGGAGCGGGAAAACGAAGGATTGGATGTAGGCGCCTATCGTGCTGCGCTGCTGCATATCGGCCGCTCAGCCCTGGACACGTTTGACGAAGTGATCCTGATGAATTATACGTTGGCCGGACCGGTCACACCATTGCAGGAAATGTTTTCCAGGATGGATACCAGGTCCGACCTGGATTTCTGGGGACTGAGCCGACACTATGCCATGCGCAGCCGTCGTTTCGGTGCACACGGACTGGTTCCGGAGCATATACAGTCCCACTTCATTGCGGTGCGTCGCCGCATGTACGATGACTTTTGGACGTACTGGCAGGACATGCAGCTTCCCAAAAGTTACGAGGATTCTGTCCGCCGCCACGAAACCCGTTTTACAGCTCATTTTTCTGATCTGGGGTATAAGTGGGATACCTTTTTGGACAAAACGGCGTATCGTGGGATTTTTGTAAATCCCATTATGGCCTGCCCCAAGGATCTAATTGTGACGCACAGATGTCCTTTCTTCAAGCGCCGCAGTTTTTTTACTCCGTATGCCGACGAACTGCGGCGGACCGATGGTCAGGCTGCCTCCACTTTGTATCGGTATCTGAAGCAGGAAACTTCATTCCCCGTGGATGAACTGATTGCCAGCCTGCTTCCGGCCCACCCATTGACGGCAATGGCACAAAATCTGCATTGGCACTATCAGCTGCAAGAAGGGACTAAAAGTGAGCCACCCGTTATCCTGACGCCCGAAGAGCTGCAAAACGGAGTAAAACTTTCTGCTGATTCCATTTATTGTCTGCCGACGAGCCTGTTTCAGCAACCGACACTACGCTTGTATGAACAAGAATTGTGCTGGTCCGGGTCTCTGCTCTGCGCAGCCGTGAATCTGTTTGGAGAGCATCCCATGCTGGGAGTTTTGGGACCGGCCATGCCACTGTATCCCGAATACGCCCGTGCTCGATACCGCCTTTGGAAAAATGATCTGTCAGCCCTGAGAAGATCCATGGCCGACCTGGATTTGCAGCTGCCTATGGAAGAAAATCAACCGTTGCCTGTTCCAAACGGAGGTATCCTGTTGGTGAGAGGATCTGCTTTTCCAAAAGGATTGCCGCCGCTGCGCAGCCATAAAGACTTTTGGCTCTTGCCGCTTCTGGCACAGAAAAATGGTTTTTACAGTGCGGATGCCGAAACGAGCAGTCAAATGGCTGCCCGTGCCGATGTGTACCACGCTTTGCTTTGGCAGGTACAGACATCGGGCGGCGCCGGGAAAATTTTCGTGCGCCGAATCAAGCATGCAATACTGGACCCCAAGGAGGCCGACGAATGAAGAAGCCCCGCCTGTTTTACCTTGATCTGATCCGCGCTGTGGCCCTGATCAGTATTCTGATCATCCATTTCAATGCCTCGGTTACAGGCTATTTTACTCTGCCCCATCAGCTGTTTACCAGCACGCTGCCCTTTGGCATCTATCTGGGAGATTTCGGCTCCACACTTTTCTTCATCGTTTCCGGTGCTTCTCTTTGTTATACCGCGCCGGAACACTTTGAAACCGTTTCTTTTTATAAAAAGAGATTCCGGGCCGTATATCCCATGTTCTGGCTTGCTTGGGTCATCTGCTTTTCCATCCGTTTCGTGGCCAGACCAGGTTACTACGCTGGTGCCAGAACAATCACTTTGATCCTGACGGTGCTGGGCCTTGATAACTTTGCGGTCGCCGCAGGCTGGGTGGGACAGGATTTTGCCTGTGTTGGTGAATGGTTCCTGGGCAGCATCCTTTTTTTGTATCTGCTTTTTCCGATTTTGCTGTATGGGTACCGCAAACACCCATGGCTGACTTTTGCTGTGACCTGTGCCGTCGGGACCTCAATTCATCTGGCAGGATGGGATGCCCGGTTGGTGGCCATCCATTTGCCGGAATTTTTCTTTGGAATGCTGGTCGTGGGACTTTCCCACAGGCGGCAAATTCTTCTCGCTGCAGCGGCAGCCGTATTGCTGGCACTGCAGACGTTACTCGGAGCGTGGGACACCAAGATCGTGTGTGCCCTTTTTGGTGCCGTTGTATTTGTTGTGCTTGTCATAGCGGCGGATGCAATAGCTTTTGGCCCCGTAAAACGCCTGTGCGCATTGCTGGGAAAATACTCCTACGCTGTCTTTCTGGTACACCATGTGATCATCCTGCGTTTGGTAGAAGGTTTTGATCTGGGAGCCCTTTCCCGCCGGGATACTGCATTGCTCTTTGGCGCTTACCTGGTGTTTACGGCTTTGGCCTCTGCCACGCTGTACTGGCTGGACGGAAAAGTCCGTCATGGATTTTCTTCGCTTTTGCATGGCTGAATTTTATAGGGATTTGGATACGTCTTCTCTGTACAAAGATTAGGGCTTACGGTATAATAATTAATAAATACGGCAAGGCCGCCGGCATTGCCGCATATCGTTTTTTGAAAGGGGAGAAACATCCGTGGCGCAATTTTCTGTAACTCTGGCCAAGCTGGCAGAAGAATCCAATCTGGCAATCGCCTACACCCCCAAAGATCTGAAAGAGATCAAGGTCTATTCTGCGGAAGTCTATCGTCCCGGCATTATGCTGGCTGGATACTACCAGTATTTTGACAATACGCGAATCCAGATCATTGGTCTGACCGAGCTTTCGTACCTGGAAGAGCTGGATCCCGCTATCCGCCGCACGCATCTGGAAAAACTGTTTTCCTTTGTTCCTCCGGCCGTAATCGTATCCAGAGGCATGACACCACCGCCTGAAATGTTTGAGTTTGCCAAGCAGTACGGTGTCCCGCTGCTTCTCTCCGAAGAGATGACATCGGTGCTGATGATTACTCTGATCACCACTCTGAACACCGAATTGGCCCCGCGCATTACCCGTCACGGTGTTCTGGTAGAAGTTTATGGCGAGGGAATTTTGATTCTGGGTGACTCCGGAGTAGGTAAAAGCGAAACCGCAATCGAGCTTGTCAAACGCGGGCATCGCCTGATTGCCGACGATGCCGTGGAATTGCGCAAGGTTTCCAGCCGGAAAATCATGGGAATGGCGCCGGAGAATATTCGTCACTTCATCGAGCTGCGAGGAATTGGCATCATCAATGTGGCCCGCCTTTTCGGTGCCGGCGCTGTCAAAAACAGTGTTGAGGTAGAAATGGTGGTGGAACTGGAACCCTGGGAGCGCACCAAGAATTACGACCGCACTGGTCTGGAACATGACAGTTATGATATTCTTGGGGTTAACGTCCCCAGCATGCTGATCCCTGTCATGCCTGGACGGAACCTGGCGGTCATTCTGGAAACGGCCGCCATCAACAACCGCCAGAAGGAAATGGGCTACAATGCTGCACAGGATCTGTTGAACAGCCTGGGCCTGCAAAACGATATCACAGGATTTTAATTCATTTTCAAACGAAAGAGGAACCATTCCGCATGCAAGTAATTGCCGATCTTCATACGCACACCCTTAGTGCAACCCATGCCTTTCATACCGCGCTGGAAATGGCCGATGAGGCGGGAAAGCTGGGTTATCGTGCCATGGCTTTGACCGACCACGCACCTTCCATGCCTGATTCACCCCATATCTGGCATTTTGGAAACTGGAGTACCATGCCCCGCATGATCGGGAACGTGGTCATGTTATACGGGGTGGAAGTCAATGTGATGGATACCAAAGGCGGACTTGATCTGCCGGACCGAATGCTGGCCACTCAGGATTGGGTGGTTGCCTCGATCCACAGCCCGTGTATCCCTGGATTGCTGACCGAGAAAGAGGCCAATCGTCTGTGGTTGGGGGTAGCGGAAAATCCTTATGTAGACTGCATTGGACACTCAGAACAGCAGCATTACCGTTATGACTATGATCTGGTGACCAAGGCGTTTGCCAGAAACAATAAGGTTGTGGAACTGAACGGAAACTCCTTTCAGGTAAGAAAAGACGGCATTCCCAACATGCGCGCCCTGCTGAAAGCCTGCTTAAAAAATGGATGCCGGATTTCTTTGGACACCGACGCACACAGTGTTCGGCAATTGCGGGAAAATATGTCGGCCCTGTTTGCGCTGGTAGAGGAAATTGATTTTCCGGAAGAGTTGATCGTAAATGCCAGTGTGGAAAATCTGGTTGCGGAATTGAAGCGTCATCATCGGAGATGCGCGCAAGAAATAGGAGGCATTTTGCTATGAGTCAGTACACCATCGGTATCGATCTTGGCGGCACTACCATGACCGCCGGACTTGTGGATGAAACCTATCATATCGTAGCCAAGCTTACCTGGGCGACCCGCCTGCCTCGTCCGGCTGACGACCTGGAACGTGCGCTGGCAGATTTGTGCCGTGCCGTGGCCAAAGAGGGGAAAATCGATTTTTCTCAGGTAGCCTACGTAGGTATCGGTACGCCGGGCAGCGTGAATTTTACCACCGGCTTTGTGGGATATAACACCAACTTTGGCTATTACGACTGGAATCTCGGTCCCGACATGGAACAATTGCTTGGCTGCAGGGTCTATGTAGAAAATGATGCCAATGCCGCCGCTTTCGGCGAATATCTGGCCGGTGGCGCCAAGGGCTACCGGGATGCTGTTATCGTGACTTTGGGCACTGGTATCGGCAGCGGCATCATCCTGGGTGGCAAAATTCTCCGTGGTTTTAATTTTGCTGCCGGCGAGATGGGCCATACTGTCATCGTCAAAGACGGACGTCCTTGCAACTGTGGGCGGCGTGGGTGCTGGGAACGGTACGCTTCGGCCCGCGCATTGAGCGAGGATACCAAAGAAGCTATGAAGAAGAATCCCGATACTCTCATGTGGAAGATTGCCGGCGACCTGGATCACGTCAATGCAAAAACAGCTTTTGACGCCATGGCGGCCGGTGACGCCTGCGGCAAGCAGGTAGTGGAAACCTGGATGGAGTATGTCGCTTGCGGTGTTGCCAACGTGGTCAACACCTTCCAGCCGGAAGTTATCTGTATTGGCGGCGGCGTATCCAATCAAGGTGAGGTGCTGCTGGCGCCTGTCCGCGAATATGTGGAGCGGGAAACCCATAACATTACCACCGGCCGTAACCCGGTCATTGCCGCTTGCGTGCTGCGCAACGATGCTGGTGTGATCGGTGCTGCGGCATTGGCAGATTCGATCTGACCGGATCGAGCATAACAATTGAGAAGGGGAGGGCAAGCATGATTGAAAAGCCGATTGCCGATCTGCTGGATGCGATGGGCGCTCAGGCGCTGCCCTGTATTTACAATGAACCGCTGAATCGTCATACCACCTTCAAAATCGGCGGTCCGGCTGCGGTCTTCTGCAAGCCCCGCACCGTGGTGGAACTGACCCGCACCCTGGAGCTTTGTCGGCAAACCGGTGTGCGCACCTATCTGTTGGGAAACGGCTCCAACACTTTGTTTGCGGATGAGGGTTTTGCAGGTGCGGTCATCTGCCTGACTGATCTGAAAACGCAGGCCACTGCGGAAAAACAGTCTGACGGAAGTACCCGCCTGACCGCCAGTGCCGGTTCACTGCTGGTTTCAGTCTGCAACCGTGCTCTGGATCTGGACCTGACCGGCCTGGAATTTGCGTTCGGGATTCCCGGTACGGTAGGCGGCGCCGTTTATATGAACGCAGGCGCGTATGGCGGGGAAATGAAGGACGTGCTCGACCGCGTTACGTTTCTGGATGAAAATCTGAAATTGAGGACACTGCCAGCAAACCAGCTGGCCCTTGGTTACCGCACCAGTATCTTTGAAAAGCAGCCCTGGTGCATCCTCGAGGCGGAATTGGTCCTGCAGCCCGGTATACACGAGGAAATAAACGCAAAGATGCAGGATTATATGTCCCGGCGTAGGGAAAAGCAGCCATTGGATTTACCTTCGGCCGGCAGTACCTTCAAGCGTCCTGCCGGATGCTTTGCCGGACAATTGATTGAACAATGCGGTCTGCGCGGTTTTTCGGTGGGCGGAGCCGCAGTCAGCCAGAAACATTGCGGCTTTGTTGTCAATCTGGGGGGCGCTACTTGTGCCGATGTGGTGGAACTGACAGACAGAGTCCGTGCCATTGTACAGGAAAAAACGGGCCACGTATTGGAACGGGAAATCAGAGTCGTTCGCTGAAAATCATCAGTAGAGCAGGGAAGTGAGGAGCAGCATGAATTTTTTGGTCGTGACAGGACTTTCCGGCGCAGGCAAGTCTATGGCCGCCAATGCGCTGGAGGATATCGGCTTTTTTTGCATCGATAACATTCCGGCCGGTTTGCTGCCTCGTATTGTGGATTTCGCTCTGCAAGGCGAAAATCAACTGAATCGCGTGGCAGTCGTGATGGATATCCGCGGTCTGCGTTCTGTGGAAGAAGTCAAAACGGCTTTGGCCGCTTTGGATGATAAACAGATGGAGTATGATATTCTGTTTCTGGACGCGGCAGATTCGGTCATTCGGCGCCGTTACAAAGAAACGCGCCGGGTACATCCCATGACCCTGAACGGAAGCTTGCCTATCGACGAAGCAATACGGCGGGAACGCTCCATTTTGCAGCCACTGCGGGAGCGTGCCCGGTATGTTATTGATACCACACAGCTCTCGACCGCCCAGACCAAGGAACGAATCTGCGGTTTGTTCCTGGATCGGGGCCAGTGCGCCATGTCTCTGAACATCATGTCTTTTGGCTTCAAATACGGTCTGCCGCAGGAAGCGGATATCGTACTGGATGTGCGGTGTCTGCCCAATCCGTTTTACGTCCCGGAGCTGAAAGAACTGACCGGTCTCGATCAGCCCGTAGTGGACTATGTCATGGCCGCCCCCGAATCTCAGGAACTGCTGCGCCGGTATGAAAGCATGCTGGAGTATTCTTTGCCGCTGTATGTCAAGGAAGGAAAGAGTCAGCTGGTGGTGGCTGTTGGCTGCACCGGCGGCAAGCATCGTTCCATTACTTTTGCGCGCAAACTGGCAGAATTCTGTGGCAAGCTGGGATATACGCCCACGGTTTTGCACCGAGATGCAAAACGCACTATGTAAAAATCAGAAAGAGGCATCTGCGCAATGAGCTTTTCTCAGGATGTCAAAGCAGAAATTCTGCGCCGCAAGGTCAGCCGGCCGTGCTGCTGTACTGCTGCGGCTTATGCGATTGCCTGCTTTGGCAAATATTTTGATGACCGCGGTATTGTCCTGCAAACCGAAACAGAAGGGGTCGCCGCTTTTGCGCAGAAAATGTATGCGCGCTGCGGCATCGCCGGCCAGATTCTGCGCAAAGAGCGTGCGGCTGGTTCGGTTGTTTATGAGTTCAGTGTTAAAGATTCGGAAGAAATCCGAAAAATGCTGGAACTTTTTGGCCACACAGGACGAGAAACGGCTTTGCGGATCAAACCCGGCTGCTTCAAGTGTCAGCAATGTGTATCCCATTTTGTGGCAGCGGCTTTTTTGTGCTGCGGTACGGCTACCGATCCGGAAAAAGGCTATAATATCGAGTTTCTCTCCACACGTTACCAACTCTCTCAGCAGCTGGAAGCGATTCTGGCTGAGCACGAATTTCATCCGCACCGCGCGCTGCGCAAAGGAGCAAACACTGTTTATATCAAGGCCGGAGATCACATCGAAGATCTGCTGACCTTTATGGGGGCCGGCAATGCCGCCATGCGGATCATGGAACAGCGCATGTACAATGAAATGCGCAATAAAACCAATCGACTTTCCAATTGCGAAACTGCCAATCTGGGCAAAAGCGTACAGGCCGCGGTTCAAGTACAGATGGCCATCCGTGCTCTGGAAGCGGCCGGCGCGCTGGAAACTTTACCGGAGCCGCTTTTGACTACCGCCAAAATGAGAATGCAATATCCGGACCTGCCTCTGGCAAGACTGGCTGAAAAGTTCAATCCTCCCGTCAGCAAGGCCGGACTGTCTCACCGATTCAAGCGGATTCAACAGGCAGCACAACGTCTGAGCGCTTCTTCTGAAACCAAGGGAAAGGACCAACATGCCTGATCAAGCAAAACGACAGTTCACGCACCTGCACCTGCATACAGAATACAGCCTGCTGGATGGCGCGTGCCGAATTGACAAACTTTTCGACCGCATCAAGGAGCTGGGCCAGACCGCCGTGGCCATAACCGACCACGGCGTTATGTATGGCTGCGTCCAGTTTTATGATGCAGCTGTAGCGGCGGGGATCCGCCCGATTATCGGCTGCGAAGTGTACGTGGCCACCCGCACCCGTTTTGACAAGGTAAACCGCATTGATGGCAATAATCATCTGGTGCTGCTGTGCAAGGATGAGACCGGATATAAAAACCTGATCAAGATGGTCAGTGCCGGATTCCTGGAAGGATTTTACTCCAAGCCCCGCGTGGATAAGGAGCTGCTTGAACAGCATCATGAAGGTCTGATCTGCCTTTCAGCCTGTCTGGCCGGTGAAGTTCCTCAGGCAATTCTGGCCGGAGACTATGAACGTGCCAAGCAGGTAGCTTTGTATTATCAGAATCTGTTTGGTGAAGGCAACTATTACATTGAACTGCAGGACCACGGGTTGGAGGAGGATAATGTTGTACTCCCTCAGCTGATCCGCTTGTCCCGGGAAACCGGCATTCCTCTGGTTGCCACCAATGATGCCCATTATCTGACCCGGGAAGATTCCAAGATGCAGAGCATCCTGCTGTGCATCCAGACCGGCAAGACCATCGCCGATGCTGACCGCATGGAATTCCAGACGGATGAATTCTATGTCAAGAGCACCGACGAAATGTATGACTTGTTTTCCATGGTGCCGGAAGCCTGCGAAAACACCAACCGTATCGCAGAGCAGTGCCATTTTGATTTTCATTACGGTGAGACAAAGCTGCCGTATTTCAAGGCACCTGATGGAATGGAAAACCAGGCCTATTTTGAAAAGCTGTGCTGGGATGGTCTGGAACGCCGTTACCCCGGCCGCGTGACCCAGGAATTGCGGGATCGCCTGCAATATGAGATTGGCGTAATCTCCAAGATGGGGTATACCAACTATTATCTGATCGTTTTTGATTTTATCAACTATGCCAAAAACCGTGGTATACCGGTCGGTCCGGGACGCGGGTCCGGTGCCGGCAGTCTGGCCGCTTACTGCGTTGGAATCACCGACATTGATCCTATTCGGTATAATCTGATTTTCGAACGGTTCCTGAATCCGGAGCGCGTTTCCATGCCGGACTTTGACGTGGACTTCTGCTACGAACGGCGACAGGAAGTCATCGATTATGTCAATGAAAAATATGGACGGGATCATGTAGCACAGATCGTAACTTTCGGTACCATGGCCGCTCGGGCCGCCGTACGGGATGTCGGCCGCGTTATGGGCATGTCCTACCAGGATGTGGACCGGGTGGCCAAATTGATTCCCATGGAACTCAAAATGACCCTGCAGCATGCGCTGGAAGTCTCACCGGACCTGAAAAATCTGTACGAGGCCGATCCGCAGGTGCACGAGCTCATTGACACTTCCCTGAAAGTCGAAGGCATGCCCCGTCATGCCTCTACCCATGCGGCTGGCGTAGTCATCACCCGGGAAGCAGCCACCGAATACGTGCCGCTTTCCACCAATGACGGTCTGCCTGTCACCCAGTTCAACATGACCGAAATCGAGCGTCTTGGTCTTCTGAAGATGGACTTTCTGGGCTTGCGTACTCTGACGGTCATTCACGATACCGAAGTTGCCGTACAGCGCCGTGATCCTTCCTTTACCCATGAGTCCATAGACTATGATGATCAGGCCACTTACTCAATGCTGACCAATGGCGAAACAGAAGGCGTGTTCCAGTTGGAATCCACCGGCATGAAACAGGTGCTGACGGGCTTGAAGCCGAAAGATTTGGAAGACATCATCGCCTTGATCTCCCTGTACCGCCCCGGCCCCATGGACTCCATTCCAACCTATCTGCGCAATCGCCGGGAACCGGACAAAATCAGCTACCGCACACCACAGCTGGCCCATATTCTGGATGTTACCAACGGCTGCATTGTGTACCAGGAACAAGTTATGCAGATCTGCCGTGAACTGGCTGGTTTCAGCTTCGGTCAGGCCGATAACGTCCGCCGCGCCATGAGTAAGAAAAAGCACAAGGTCATGGAGGCGGAACGCGCACACTTTGTGTACGGGTGTACGGATCCCGGCAAAGAATGTCCCGGTTGTATCCATAATGGAATTTCGGAAGATGCGGCCAATGCCATCTATGATGACATGAGCAGTTTTGCTTCCTATGCGTTCAACAAATCTCACGCTGCCTGCTACGCATACGTTGCATTCCAGACGGCCTATCTGAAATGCCACTATCCCCAGGAATTCATGGCTGCACTTCTGACCAGCGTACTGGACAATACCTCCAAAGTGATCGAATACTCCACCGAATGTCAGCGTCTGGGGATCAAGGTGCTGCCGCCTGATATCAATGTTTCCCGCGGCGGCTTTACCGCTGACGGCAACAGTATCCGGTTTGGTCTCAACGCCGTCAAGAGTGTGGGCCGGAATCTGATTGAAGGAGTTATCCGGGAACGCCGTGACCGGCCGTTTCGCAGTCTGTACGATTTCTGCAAGCGGATGCGCGGCGCGGAACTGAACCGCCGCGCTTTGGAAAATCTGATCCGTGCTGGTGCTTTCGATGCGCTGGAACCCAGCCGCCACGGAATGATGCAGAGTGTGGAAGGTATTCTGAAAAGCGTCGAGACTGACGCCCGTCAGAATCTGGAAGGACAGCTGGATCTGTTCAGTGCTCTGGCAGGAAACGGTGCTGATGCTGCCGCAGAAGATTACAAAGTTCCCAATCTGCCTGAGTATCCTACTTCCGAGTTGCTGAAAATGGAAAAGGAAGTGTCCGGTCTGTATCTGTCTGGTCATCCGCTGGACGCTTACCGGGAGAAGATACAAAAAGTATCTACCTGTATGATCTCGCAGCTGAGCGGGGAAGACGCCAAAGATTTTGACAACAAAGCGGTGACCCTGCTCTGCATGGTAGTCAGGAACAAGGTGATGACCACAAAATCCAATACGCTGATGGCCTTTACCACTGTGGAAGACCTGACTGGCACTATGGAGCTTCTGGTGTTTCCGAGGGTTTTCTCTTCCTACCGGGCATATCTGCAGGAAAACGCGGTTATTGTAGTATCCGGCCGTGTTTCCTATAAGGAAGATGAGGGGACCCGTCTGGTAGCCGAGCAGATTGCTCCGGTGGATGACTATGACCCTGCCAGGGGATTCGCAACTCCCGCGGGACGGCCTGAAGCCCATACTGCCACCTCCGGCGGTGCATCCAACCGAGTGATTGGTCTGTGGCTTCTGGTTCCGTCCAGACAAAGCCCGGAAATGGCCAAGATAGAAAACCTTTTGCGGAACATATTCGACGGTCCCACGCCGGTTTATTTCAAGTTTGAGGATTCCGGCCAACGCATGCGGGCTCCGCAAAGTCTGTGGGTCAATGATTTGCCGATTCTTCGCAAAGAGCTGGAACGAATTCTGGGTCCGGAGCATGTCAAAGAGCAAAGAGCAAAATAAATCCATATCTTTTGCAAGATTTATCCATAATTGGCGGGGCATACATATGGTATAATACTTTATGGGGATTGTTACACCTTTAACACACGGTCGGGAAGGGCCGTGCCCCAATTGGCGGAATATCCGCAAACGGAGTAAAAACGCCAAGCCTTTGATTTAACGGGAGGGAAATCTATGGCTAAGGAGATTAAAACCATCGGTGTCTTGACCAGCGGCGGCGATGCCCCCGGGATGAACGCTGCTGTGCGTGCCATTGTTCGCACCGGCATCACTCGGGGTTACCGCATGATGGGCATTCAGCGCGGCTACAATGGACTGATCAACGGCGAGTGCTATGAGATGAACGTCCGCAGCGTGTCCGAGATCATTCATCGCGGCGGCACCATCCTGTACACAGCCCGCTGCCTTGAGTTCAAGACCAAGGAAGGTCAGGCCAAAGGTCTGGCCCGCTGCAAGGAACTGGGCATCGACGCGCTTGTCGTCATCGGCGGCGACGGTTCTTTCATGGGTGCCCGCGCACTGGCCAACCAGGGAATTCCTTGTGTCGGCATTCCTGGCACTATCGATAATGATATTGCCTGCAGCGAATATACCATCGGCTATGACACAGCTATGAATACGGCCGTGGAAGCTATCGATAAGCTGCGCGACACCACCCAAAGTCATGACCGCTGCAGTGTGGTCGAGGTTATGGGCCATCATGCCGGTTACATTGCTTTGAACGTGGGCATCGCCACCGGTGCCTTGGCCGTCCTGCTGCCGGAACGTCCTTTTGATTTTGAGCGCGACATTCTGCAGCGTATGCGTCAGACACAGTTTACTGGCAAGAAGCACTTCATCATTATCGTGTCTGAGGGTGTCATCGGTGCTCAGGAACTGGCCAACCAGATCCAGGCAGCGACGGGTGTCGATTCCCGTGCTACGGTTCTGGGCCATATTCAGCGCGGCGGTTCGCCTACGGTCCGTGATCGTGTGAACGCTTCCCTGATGGGCTACCACGCAATCGATCTGCTGGATAAGGGCATTTATAACCGTGTAGTTGCCGTATCCGGAGGCAAAATTGTGGATTACGATGTCAACGTGGCTCTTTCCATGCACAAGACCATCGACCCCAGCGAGATTGAAGTTGCAAACTCCATCTCCATTTGATTTTCAGCAAATTCTTATGCACGAAGCCGGCACCTGTTCGGCTTCGTGCTTTTATGTGCGGAAAAAGAATATAAGCCGCCGCACCTATAATTATTATAAAAGTGTCCTATGCAGCGGGAACCTTTCTTTGAATCAGGGCACTTTTTTCTAAAAATCTCTTGCAATTCACTTGACATTGTGGTATTATATTTCGGCAATACACACGCATTGCGTTGTTTTTTTGTGCCTGAACGGTCCATACTGGAACTGGAAAGGTTAGGAAACAATCACGCGATGCGGAGGGTAAAACTAAATTTTTGGAGGAAAATTACTATGGCAGTCGTTTCTATGAAGCAGCTTCTCGAAGCCGGTGTCCACTTCGGTCACCAGACCCGTCGCTGGAACCCCAAGATGGCGAAGTACATCTTCACCGAGCGCAACGGCATCTACATCATCGACCTGCAGAAGACCGTGAAGAAGCTGGACGAGGCTTACAACTTCGTGCGCGACACCGCGGCTAACGGCGGCGAGATCCTGTTTGTCGGCACCAAGAAGCAGGCCCAGGAGTCCATCCGTGATGAGGCCACCCGCTGCGGCATGCACTTTGTCAACGCTCGTTGGCTGGGCGGCATGCTGACCAACTTCCGCACCATCCGCAAGCGCATCGATCGCATGGAGCAGCTGAAGGCCATGCAGGAAGATGGCACTTTTGATCTGCTGCCCAAGAAGGAAGTTGTCAAGCTGGAACTGGAGATGGAAAAGCTGGACAAGTACCTGGGCGGTGTCAAGGACATGAAGAGCCTGCCGAAGGCCCTGTTCATCGTTGACCCCCACAAGGAGCGCATTGCTGTTGCCGAGGCCCGCAAACTGCACATCCCCATCGTGGCCATTGTCGATACCAACTGCGATCCTGATGAGATCGATTACGTCATTCCCGGCAACGACGACGCTATCCGCGCTGTCAAGCTGATCTCTGCCGCCATGGCCGACGCCGCTCTGGAAGGCAAGCAGGGCGTGCAGGATGCTCCTGCCGCTGCTGAAGCTGCCGAGGCTTGATCTGAAGCAGTGGATCCGATTCAACGATGACTTTTTTCAAAGAAAGGACGATACGTTATGGCTATTTCTGCTAAGGACGTTATGGAGCTGCGCAAGCAGACCGACTGCGGCATGATGGAGTGCAAGAAGGCTTTGACCCAGGCTGATGGCGACTTCGCCAAGGCTATCGAGATCCTGCGTGAGCAGGGTCTGGCCACTGCCACCAAGAAGGCCGGCCGCATTGCCGCCGAGGGCATGGTTTATGCCGTTTCTTATCCCAACTGCGCCGTTGTCGTCGAAGTGAATGCCGAGACCGACTTCGTTGCCAAGAACGAAAAGTTTGTCGAGTTCACCAAGAATCTGGCCAATGTCATCGCCGAGTCCAACCCGGCTGACGTGGATGCTCTGATGGGCTGCAAGATGGGCGAAGGCACTGTTGACGATGCTCTGAAGGCTCTGATTCTGGTCATCAAGGAGAACATCAAGGTTCGCCGCTTTGCCCGCTATGAGGGTCATTGCGCCGCTTATGTCCATGGCGGTGGCACGCACGGTGTCATTGTGAAGTTCGACACCTCTGATGAAGTTGCTGCCAAGGAAGGCTTTGCGGCTTTCGGCAAGGACATTGCCATGCAGGTCGCGGCTGCCAACCCCAGCTACCTGAATGAGGCTGCTGTGCCGGCTTCTGTCATCGACAAGGAAAAGGAGATCATTCTGGCCCAGATGGCCAACGATCCCAAGACCGCCAACAAGCCCGACGCTATCAAGGAAAAGATGGCCATCGGCAAGCTGGGCAAGTTCTACAAGGAGAACTGCCTGGTTGATCAGGCTTTCATCAAGGACGGCAACATGGACGTCAACAAGTATGTTGCTGCCACCGCCAAGGAACTGGGCGGCAATATCAAGATCGTCGAGTACACCCATTTCGTCAAGGGTGAAGGTCTGGAGAAGCGCAACGAGGACTTCGCTGCCGAAGTTGCTGCCGCCATCAAGGGCTGATGCTTGTTTTGGGGCAAATTAACTTGTCCAAAAAGGCAATTTAATTTGTCAATGAAATGAAATATAACGGAGTAATGTGGAGTTTTCACTCGCATTGCTCCGTTATTTTTTTTGCCCTTTTTGCAGCGGATAACCTCCATGTGCTCTTCTGATGATTCCTCTCATAACCCCTCCAGAAGGGGCAGGGAATGAGGAAAATTATCAGAAATGCAAGTGATTTTCCGCGAATTATCGCAAAATATTTTGCGCGTCAATGGTTGTCGGGTACCTCTCTATATCCTTTACCTTCATCCTATTACAACTGCAAAACGCGAAAAAGCGGCTGGGTACCTCCAATAATTTCTCAGGTCCTGTTCTCAGGTTCCATTGACAAGTTATTTTTGCTCGATTGACAAATTATTTTGCCCCCTGACAATGCTTGTCCAGGTGTCCAGGGGCAAATTAAATTGTCACAGAAGCAAAAATAATTTGTCATAAGACGCATATAGAAGAGTAGTGTAGAGGTTTTTCCTCACACTACTCTTTTTTTGTTTGTCAGAAAGGGGAGGGGACCAAAGTTCTTCAAATATCTTCAAATGCTCCGATACCTCGCCTGCAGAATCTTGCAGGATGTGTGCGGGAAATACATCATAAACATTTAGAAATTTACATGCCAAGAAAGCTATATAAATCTGTCTTTCTCTTATTCTCTGTTTTCAGTGAAAAGCATGGCGGAATAGGGAAATCTTCTCTATTTTCAGAATACTGACAAAAAAGCAGTGTCTGCCATAACGGCAAACACTGCTTTTGCTGATCTCCTAATTAGTCCTGCGCCCGGAAAACGATGCCGCCATCATCGGTCATCTTGTCCACAATGGCCAGACTGGCCAGCTTGTACCCCTCGTTGCGCAGTTCCTGTCCACCATTCTGAAATCCTTTTTCGATGCACACACCAATGCCGGCAACCGTAGCACCGGCCTGCTTGCAAACATCCAAAAGGCCCCGCATGGCTTTGCCGTTGGCCAGAAAGTCGTCCAGAATCAAAACCCGATCCTCAGGGCTCAGGAATTTTTTGGCCAAGGTGATTTCATATTCTTTTCCGTAAGTATACGATTGCACCTTGGAAGTAAATACATCGCCATCGATATTCTTGCTCTTGGCCTTTTTGGCAAAAACCACCGGTACATCAAAGTGACGCGCAGTCATGCAAGCGATGGCAATGCCGGAAGCCTCGATGGTCAGAATTTTATTGACGCCGTCATTACCGAAAATGCGCTTGAATTCGGCACCGATCTCGTCCAGCAGCTCCACATCCAGCTGATGATTCAGAAAGCAATCCACCTTGAGCACATTACCGGGACGTACCTGCCCATCTTTCATAATACGCTCTTCCAATAATTTCATCGAACTTTCTATACCCCTTTCATTCTATTGCTACTATTATGCCGAATCTCGGGACATTTTGCAATCCTTTTACACGAAAAAAGGAGGAACACATTAGCAAGTCGACGAAATGTTAAACTTTTGTAATTTTTCTTTGTGAAAAGCGACTAAGAAAATGAAAAATATGTAAACAAACTATGTCGATTTAACACATTGAAGATTCTGTTAGGGGAGACTATAATACCTTTATATAGCAACGTCGGGCATGTGCGGCCCGATCTGCAAGCGATTGCAGTGGGCGTTGTGAATATAGGAGGGAAAAATTATGAAAAAGCTTATCAGTGCAGCATTGGCTTCTGCTATGGTGCTGAGTCTGGCAGCCTGCGGCTCTACCGGCAGCAGCGAAAGTACTTCTGCTGCTACCACCGGTGATTCCGCCGCTACCGCCGAGGCTTCCGCCACCGATGGCACTACCCCTATCAAGCTGGGTGGCATCGGACCTACCACTGGTTCTGCGGCCAGCTACGGCATTGCCGTTATGCAGGGCGAGCAGCTGGCTGTTGACGAGATCAATGCAGCTGCCGGTCATACCGTTTTTGAATTCAAGTTTGAGGACGACGAGCACGATGCAGAGAAGTCCATGAACGCTTACAACACCCTGAAAGACTGGGGAATGCAGGCCCTGCTGGGACCCGTCACCTCTACTCCTAGCCTTTCTGTGGCTGGCGAGACCGTGAACGACAACATGTTCATGCTGACGCCTTCCGCTTCCGCCGTGGACGTAGTAGAGACCGGTGACAACGTCTTCCAGATGTGCTTCACCGACCCTAACCAGGGTATTGTGTCTGCTGACTATATCGCCGAAAAGGGCTTGGGCACCAAAATCGGCGTGATCTACGATTCTTCTGATGCTTATTCCATGGGCATCTATAATGCTTTTGCCGAAGAGGCTACCGCCAAGGGTCTGGAAGTTGTCACTGCTGTCAGCTTCACCAGCGACAACAAGAGCGATCTGTCCACTCAGGTTGCCAAGTGCCAGGAAGCCGGTGCCGATCTGGTCTTCCTGCCCATCTACTACAATGAAGCTTCTCAAATCCTGATCGCCGCTGATAAGGTTGGCTACAAGCCCACTTTCTTCGGTTGCGACGGCATGGACGGCATCCTGACCATTGAAGGCTTCGACACTTCTTTGGCTGAAGGCCTGATGCTCCTGTGCCCCTTCTCCGCCACCGCTACCGATGAGACCACCCAGAAGTTCGTCTCCGCTTACGAGGCTGCTTACAACGAAACTCCCATCCAGTTTGCGGCCGATGCCTATGACTGCGTTTACGCTATCTATGAGTGCGTGCAGAACGGCAGCATCAACGGTGATATGAGCGCCAGCGATATGTGTGATGCCCTGAAGGCCCAGTTCACCACAATGACCTTTAATGGCACCACTGGCGAGGGTCAGACCTGGTCCGCTGACGGCACTGTCAACAAGCCTCCGCGTGTGTACGTTGTTACCGACGGCGCCTACCAGACCGCTGAATAATTGAATTTACGGTTCTTTGGTTTGAAGAACTGAGAATGTTTTGCCAAAGGGGGCTGTCCGAATTCAAATTCGGCAGCCCTCTTTGTCTTTTTGGGCTCGTTTTTGTGCCCAGAGGCTCATGTGGACAAAATATTGTCTGCAAGCGACGTCTATGATAGAATGATGTCGTGCCCCCACTATAGCGGTGCGGTGGCTATCGTTTTAAGATTTGAGGTGTATTACAGGATGCAATTTTTGTCCTACCTGATCAACGGCATCAGCCTGGGCAGTGTGTATGCTCTGATCGCACTGGGCTACACAATGGTGTACGGCATCGCTAAGATGCTGAACTTTGCCCATGGTGATGTCATCATGATCGGCAGCTATGTTGTTTTCTTTACCTTTGGTTCCTTCGGCTGGAATCCGGCTGTAGCCATCATCCTTTCGATGATTGTCTGCACCGTGCTGGGCGTTCTGGTAGAACGGGTGGCATACCGGCCTCTGCGTGAAGCACCGTCTTTGGCCGTTCTGATTACGGCCATTGGCGTCAGTTACTTGCTGCAGCAGGTGGCACAGTTGTTGTGGACTTCCAACCCCAAAAGTTTCCCGTCCGTCGTGGCGAATTCCTCCATCTTTAAGCCGCTGCAGCTCTTTGATGGTCAGCTGACCATTTCGGCAGAAACTATCGTCACCATTCTTGCCTGTATCGTTATCATGGTTGCGCTGCTTTATTTCATCAATCACACACCGGCCGGCCACGCTATGCAAGCCGTGAGTGAAGACCGTGGAGCTGCCCAGCTGATGGGTGTGAACGTAAACGCCACTATCTCTTTGACCTTTGCTATCGGTTCGGCTCTGGCTGCCGTTGCCGGTGCGCTGCTCTGCTCGTCTTATCCCACACTGCAGCCCACTACCGGTGCCATGCCTGGTATCAAAGCCTTCGTGGCGGCTGTTTTCGGTGGTATCGGCTCTATTCCCGGCGCTTTTTTGGGTGGTGTTCTGCTGGGCGTGATTGAAAACCTGAGCAAGGCGTACATTTCTACACAGCTGTCCGATGCCATTGTGTTCCTTGTGCTGATCGTGGTGTTGCTCGTCAAGCCTACCGGCCTGCTGGGGAAAAAGGTCAATGTCAAGGTGTAAGGAGGGGTGAGGATGTTTCGCTTGAAGAATATGCGCAAATCGACAAAAAGCAACCTCATCACCTTCGGTATCGTGATCGGGTTTTATATCGTTATTCAGATTCTTTCGGCCTTGGGATTGCTGACCAGCTCTCTGTCCGGCCAGCTCGTTCCCATTTGTTCCTATGTTATTCTGGCTGTTTCTTTGAATCTCACGGTCGGTATTCTGGGTGAGCTGAGTCTGGGACATGCCGGCTTTATGAGTGTCGGCGCCTTCTCCGGAACAATCGTCTGGACCACACTGTATGGTCAGGTTCCAAACTGGCTCGGTCTGCTGCTTTCCTTCGTGGTTGGCGGCGTGGTTGCCGGCCTGTTCGGATTTATCGTCGGTGTTCCTGTTCTGCGTCTGTCCGGCGACTATCTGGCAATCGTGACCTTGGCTTTCGGCGAAATCATCAAGAATGTCATGAATGCCTGCTATCTTGGTTATGATTCCACCGGCCTCCATCTGTCCTTCAAAGATGCGGCTTCCATGAATATGGATCCTACCGGTACCATGATCATCAATGGTGCCATGGGTATTACCGGCATCAAGAAAGCCTCTACCTTTACCATCGGGATTGTATTGGTAATCCTGACTCTGCTGGTAATCCTCAATCTGATCAATTCCCGTGCCGGCCGCGCCATTGAATCCATTCGCGACAACGAGATTGCCGCTCGCAGCGTGGGCATCAACATCACCAAATATAAGCTGATGGCCTTTATCACTTCGGCTGTTTTCGCCGGTATTGCAGGGGTTCTTTATTCACTGAACTATTCTTCTCTGGTTGCCAAAAAGTTCGACTACAATACCTCCATCCTGATTCTTGTGTTTGTGGTTCTGGGCGGCATCGGGAACATCCGGGGCTCCGTCATCGCCGCTGCTCTTCTGACCGTGCTGCCTGAACTGTTGCGTGCTGTCAACGACTATCGTATGCTGATCTACGCCATCGTCCTGATTGTTGTCATGATCTTCAGCCAGAGCCCGCAGGTTGTGGCTTGGCGCAAGCGCATCCTGGATGGCATCCGCAGCCGTATGAAACCCGGCCCCAAGGCTAAGGAGGTGCAATGATGGCATTGCTGGAAGTAAGCAACCTGGGCATTGCCTTCGGCGGCCTGCAAGCGGTTGCACAGCTTGACCTGAAAATCGAAAAAGGACACCTGTATGGGCTGATCGGGCCCAACGGTGCCGGCAAAACCACCGTATTCAACATGCTCACCGGTGTGTATACCCCCACGGAAGGCAATATCGTGCTGGATGGCAAAGACATCACCGGCAAAAGTCCGGACTTGATCAGTAAGGCTGGTGTGGCCCGGACCTTCCAGAACATCCGTCTGTTCAATGACATGTCGGTACTGGATAACGTAAAAGTTGCCCTTCATAATCAGATCCGGTACAGCATGTGGACCGGCATTCTGCGTCTGCCTGCTTATCGTGAGAAAGAACACGAGATGGACCGAGAGGCTCTGCGTCTGCTCAAGATTTTTGATCTGGACAAGGAAGCGTCTCTCAAGGCCTCTCAGTTGCCTTACGGCAAACAGCGCAAGCTGGAAATCGCCCGCGCTTTGGCGACCAACCCCAAACTGCTGCTGCTGGATGAGCCTGCTGCCGGTATGAACCCCAACGAGACGGCAGAGCTGATGAATACCGTCCGCAGCGTACGCGATCAGTTTGGCATCGCCATTTTGCTGATCGAGCATGATATGAACTTCGTCATGGGCATCTGCGAAGAAATCACCGTGCTGGACTACGGTCGCGTGATTGCCCACGGCGACGGCAAATCCATCCGCAACAACCCTAAGGTCATTGCGGCGTATCTGGGAGGTGACTAACGATGGGGGAAATGCTCGCTGTTAAAAACATCAACGTTTTCTATGGCTCCATTCACGCCATCCGTGATGTCTCTTTCCACGTGGACGAAGGGGAGATCGTCACTCTGATTGGTGCCAACGGTGCTGGCAAAACCACCACGATGCACGCCATTTCCGGTCTTCTCAAGCCCAAAAGTGGCGAGATTGTCTATTGCGGCCAGACCATCAGTAGAATGGAAGCACACAAAATCATCCGCTTGGGTCTGGCTCAGGTCCCGGAAGGACGCCGGGTCTTCAGCGGACTGACGGTTCAGCAGAATCTGCAAATGGGCGCCTATACCCGCCGCGACGGTAAGGATGCCATCCAGTCCGACTTCGACATGGTGTATGACTTGCTGCCTCGTCTGAAGGAACGGCGTACACAGCCCGCAGGCACCCTTTCCGGTGGTGAGCAGCAGATGCTGGCTATTGGCCGTGCACTGATGTGCCGCCCCAAGATGCTGCTTCTGGACGAGCCTTCCATGGGCTTGTCTCCTCTGCTGGTGAAGGAGATTTTCAAGATCATCCGGGACGTTAATCGAAACGGCGTAACGGTTCTTCTGGTGGAGCAAAATGCCAAGATGGCGCTGGAAATTGCCAATCGTGCTTACGTACTGGAAACGGGTACCATCAAAATGGAAGGGGAAGCCACCGAGCTGGCCAACAACATTGAGGTTCGCAAGGCCTATCTGGGCGCTCAATAATCGTCCACATCAATAAAAAAAGCGCCTCCCGCCGCGGATACGACCGCAACGGGAGGCGCTTTTTTATACAAATCTAGTGTCAGCGGGCCGCAGCCGGCGGTCGGTCATTGTCCGAAAGCGGCTGTGTGAGCTTCTCCAGAAAGGACATGTAAATCTGACTTCCCCTGGCAATGAAGCGGTTCTTGACCTCCTCAGCCGTCAGGGCATCCGGCATGGCCAGTTCCAGACGAAAACTTTCCGGCTGCCCTTCATCCCGGATGATGCAGACCACTTTGTACCCATTGGCGTCATGTTCTACCGCAGCGTGATTTTGTGCCGCCCGGTGTGCCCAGCTTTGCAGGCGGATCACGGCCAGGATCGCACTTTCCCGCACGCTGCGCGGGAGATCTTCCGCAAGGGTATCAGCTACTTTCGCGCCTTTGTCGGTAATTTCGTAGCCTCTGTCCTTTATGGTTACCAGCTGCTGATGTTCCAGTTCTCCCAAAGCGCCGGCAAACTCAAAGTAATTGACCAGCTCTTCCTGCAAAAGGGCACCTTCCAGCGTTTCCCTCGTGACAGGACCGGCGGTTTTGATAAGATAGCACAGCAGAATCCGGATCTCGGTGCTGTCTGTAAGGCCGCCCGGCTTCACACCTGCGGTAAATGCTTCCGCCATCGGTAAATCACTTCCTGTTCATGTATTCCTGTAATTTATTATAACGCATGGATACGGGCGTGACAAGCACGTCGCCGGATTTGCAGTCTTAAAAAACGGTCTCAATCTGTTTGCGGCTTTGGGGCGTAGAGTAGGTCCAGCGGCGAATTCTTCCTCTTGTAACAAAGTAATGTGGTTCAAAGCGCATGTTTTGGGTCAGGTTCTTGTTTACCACCACCAGCTTGATCTTCATTTTGTCGGGCAGGATACTTTTGATGTATACGCTGACCGCCTGTCCGGCCCGAAGCGTTTTGTCCGGTTCGGCCAGCCCTGCCAAGTTGGGCGCAATTTCAATAAATACGCCGTACTCTTCTACGCTGCGCACAATACCGACCACGGTTTCTCCTGCCGCAAAGCATGCGGCGTTCTCGCTCCACGTCCCCAGCAATTCCCGGAGCGTCAGCACAATGCGGCCCTGTGCATCCCGGCTTTTTACAGCGCACAACAGTTGCTGACCTACCTGTACACGGTCTGACGGACTGGAAATGCGGGATACCGACAAACAGTCGATTGGCAGCAAGGCCGAAATTCCACAGCCCACATCACAAAAAGCGCCGAAATTCTCAATATGCGTAACCGTGCAGGGGATGACGCTGCCATTTTCCAACAGATCCAGATAATTTTTGTGGCAGGCGCGCTGAGCCGCTGCCCGGGAGAGAAGATAGGCCCACTCGCCCTCCTCCTGCGTCTGCTCGGTAATCACAAAGCAGGTGGGCCTTCCAACCCGCGTCAGGACAGCAATGTCCTTGATGGGCTCTCCAGGCTGCACATCCACGCATTCCTCAAAAGGCATAACAGCCCGTCGTCCGCAGATTTCAAAACGCAGCCGTCGGGCGGTATCAAAGGCAAGGGCGGTGCTTTGCAGCACTTCACCTGTCTGGCGGCAGTGCTCCAGTTCGTCCTGAGTAAGATGGTTGGCATTACGGCAAAGGCCTTCGGCACGATATTCAAGCATTTGTTTGTCCTCTCTGTGTTGTGTGATCTGTGTGTGCGGTCAATCCAATGTATGCGGCATAATGGGCGGATATTTGCAAAAATGCCCGTATGGTATATAATAAGAGCAAAGATTTTGAATGGACGGTGAGCATATGGATGTACGGGTCGGAGATGTGATCCAGACAAAAAAGCCGCACCCGTGCGGTGCGAATCGATTCGATGTGTTGCGTGTCGGCATGGATTTCAAGATCCGCTGCCAAAAATGCGGACATGAGATCATGCTGCCCCGCGTAAAAATTGAAAAAAACATTAAAAAAATTTTCCGCAGCGGGGAAGAGCTCTAGCAAGGATTCTTTATTTATCCGTTTTTTGAAGTAGATGTAAAGGAATCCTTGTTTTATGTTTGAACAGATGCATGAAATTGAGCGGCGTTATGAAGAAATTTCCTTTCGCCTGAGTTCCCCGGAAGGAATGTCCGATCCGAATGCCTATGCCGCTCTAGTAAAAAATTACAAAGAACTGACCCCCTTGATTGAGAGCTGGCGCTCCCGGTGCGCGCTTCAGCAGGAGATAGAAGAAGAGCAGGCGATGCTTCAGGAGGAAGCCGCTGACCCTCTCTTCACCGATATGGTACAGCAAGAACTGCGCAAAAACAGGCTAAGCCTGTCGGCCCTGGATGAAAAACTCCGGCTTCTATTATTGCCCAAAGATGCGGACGACGATAAAAGCATCATCATGGAAATCCGTGCAGGAACCGGAGGGGAAGAGGCAGCCCTGTTTGCGCGGGATTTGTGGCGTATGTATACAATGTATGCGGCCAAACGCGGCTGGACCTGTGAAACCGTACAGTGCAGCGAAGCTGACCTGGGCGGCATCAAAGAAATTGTTTTTTCCATCGAGGGCAGCGGTGTATACAGTCGGCTGAAATTTGAAAGCGGTGCACACCGGGTACAGCGGGTACCGCAGACCGAAACCCAGGGACGCATCCAGACTTCGGCCGCCACTGTGGCTGTTATGCCGGAAGCGGAGGAAATGGAGCTTGAACTGGACCCGAAAGAGTTGCGCATTGATACGTTCCGTTCCTCCGGCGCAGGCGGGCAGCATATCAACAAAACTTCCAGTGCCATCCGTGTGACCCACCTGCCTACCGGTATGGTAGTGGAATGCCAGGACCAACGCAGTCAGCGGGAAAACAAAGAGCAAGCCCTCAAAGTTCTTCGCAGCCGACTATTGCAGCAAAAGCAGGAGGCCTATGACCGGGAATACAATGCCAAACGCCAGAGCCAGGTGGGCAGCGGCGACCGCAGTGAACGTATCCGCACATATAATTTTCCCCAAGGCAGAATCACCGACCATCGGATTGGTCTGACTGTTTATAAACTGGATGAAATCCTCAATGGCAATCTGGATTTGCTTGTGGAACCATTGCTGTTGGCGGACAGTGAAGAAAAGCTCAAACAAATGAATACCGGCGAACAAGCCGACGCATAAAAGGAAGATGGAAACTATGCAGACACAGGTTTTGCCTGTCAATGAAGAAAGCATCCAACTGGCCGCAGATCTTCTGAGGCGCGGAGAAATTTTGGCTCTGCCCACCGAGACAGTCTACGGGATTGCAGCCGACGCCCGCAATGGGGAAGCGGTCAAAAAAATCTTTTTGGCCAAAGGCCGTCCGCAGGACAATCCTTTGATTGTTCACATCTGCGGCATGGAGATGCTTCATGGTCTTGTTGCGCAGGTGCCGGACCGTGCACTGCGCTTGGCCAAAGCGTTCTGGCCCGGCCCGCTGACCATGGTCATGCCCCGGGGCCCGGAAGTCTCGGACGTCACCTGTGCCGGACTTGATACGGTAGGCATCCGCATGCCCTCCCACCCCGTGGTACAGGCTGTTATAAAAGCTTCCGGTGTGGCTTTCGCTGCACCTTCGGCCAACCTGTCCGGGCGCCCCAGCCCCACCAATGCTGCAGATACTCTGGCTGATATGGATGGTCGTCTGCCTTTGATTCTGGACGGCGGTGAATCGGACGTGGGCGTGGAGTCTACCGTAGTATCCGTATGTGGGGAGCATCCTGTGCTTCTGCGTCCCGGCTATGTGACCAAGGAGCAGATGGAACAGGTCCTGGGAGAAGAGGTTCTGGTTTCCCATGCGATTCTGGAGAAGCTTCGCCCCGGTGAGACCGCCCGCTCTCCCGGAATGAAATACAAGCACTATGCTCCAAAGGCACAGGTAACCATCCTGAAAGGTGACTTCGAAAAATACAAGACCTACCTGACAGCACATGCCGGTCCAGGCGTGTTTGCCATGTGCTTCACCGGTGAAGGAAAGGACCTTCCGGTTCCTTATATCGAATACGGAACCAACGGTGACGGCGCTTCACAGGCACATCGCCTGTTTACGGCCTTGCGCGAGTGTGACAAAGCCGGGGCACAGGTAGTGTATGCCCGCTGCCCGCTGAGCAGCGGCGTTTCCATGGCTGTGTATAATCGGCTGCTGCGTGCGGCTGCTTTCCGCGTGGAGGAATTATGAAAATCATTGGTGTCACCGGCCGCTCCGGCTGCGGAAAATCCAGCGTCACACGGCTTTTTGCTTCTGAAGGATATCCTTGCATTGATGCGGACGTTATCTCCCGTGAAGTCCTGGAACCGGGTTCTGCTTGCATAAAGCAGTTGCAAAATGCGTTTGGTTCTGATATTGTAGATGAGTCAGGGGTCTTGCGGCGCCGTCTTCTGGCGGACCGCGCTTTTGCCACACCGGAAGGAACCGCCCGATTGACGGCCATTACCCATCCGGAAATTCTGCGCCGCATCAATGTACATTTGCAGGAAGCCGAGTCTTCCGGTGCCAGACTTGCCTTTGTGGATGGTGCCGTCATTGTTGGTACCCCCTTTGCCGCGCGCTGCGACGCGCTCCTGGTTATCACAGCGCCGTATGAGCAGAGTGTTGCCCGCATTTGCGCGCGGGATGGGATAGCCCCCGCCATGGCCCGCCGACGTCTGGATGCCCAAACGCCGGAACAAACGTTACGGGAAGCGGCAGACTTCGTGCTGGAAAACAACAGTACCCCTGAATGTCTGGAAGAAAGAGCCTTGTCCCTTTTACATCGCCTGGAACGAGAGGCATGACCTTCCGTTCCGGAAAGGAGGCTTATGAAGAAAAGACAGTCACGAACCGAAGCTGTGCGCCGCCGTCCCCGCCTGTTGGTCCCATTGGTATGGCTTCTGGCCATCCTGCTGATTGCGGGGAGCCTGATCTTTTCTGTCTGGCACAGCAAAATTGACGAACTGCGCTATCCGCGCAAGTATCAGGAATTTGTCGAATATTATGCTGACAAATATGATCTTGACCCTTTGACGCTGTATGCGTTTATCCGGACGGAGAGTAATTTCAATCCCAACGCCGAATCCGATGTGGGGGCCAGAGGGCTCATGCAGATCACGGAAGTGACCTTTGATTGGATCAAATCCAAAATTGCTCCAACCGAAGCCTTGACCTTTGATGATTTGTATGATCCGGAGACCAACATTCGCTTTGGCAGTTATTTTGTGGCCTACTGTCTTTTGAAGTTTGAAGATTTGTCCACCGCTGCTGCTGCCTATCACAATGGGGTAACTGCGGTAAGCGAACTGCTGAAGGACAGCGAATATTCTTCCGACGGAAAAACATTGGATGAGTTTCCGTATCCGCAGATGCGCCAGTATGTACACAAGATCACAACCAGCTACGAGCGCTACCAAGAAATCTATACCTCCCAATAAGAGGCCGGCACCGTTTTCGGTACCGTAATATAGATAATTATTGTGAAAGGACGTACCAAATATTATGGGAAAGAAATCTGGGAAGGAACTGGAAAAGCTCCTTTACAAGAATGAGACCGTTGCTGACTGCATGCCCGATCAGATGGCTGCAGCACATGAGTTCTGCGAAGGTTACAAACAGTTCCTGAACGCTGCCAAGACCGAGCGTGAAGTCGTTGCCTACAGCGAAGATCTTCTGCGCGGTGCAGGCTATAAGCCCTTCGTGCCCGGTCAGCAGCTGAATCCCGGCGACAAGGTCTATGTGATCAACCGCAAAAAATGTGTCCTGGCTGCTACGATTGGACAGAAGAGTCTGGCGGAAGGTTTCCACATGAACATTGCCCATGTGGATGCACCGCGTCTGGATCTGCGTCCCGTCCCCTTGTTCGAGAAAAACAAGCTGGCGTATCTGCGCACCCACTACTATGGCGGCGTGCGCAAGTATCAGTGGGCCACCATTCCTCTCTCCATTCACGGCGTGGTATACCGTGCCGACGGCACTTGTGCGGAAATCTGCATCGGTGAAAACCCCAGCGATCCCGTCTTCTGCATCACCGATCTGCTGCCGCATCTGGCTGCCAAGCAGAACGAAAAGAAGCTGCCTGAGGCCATCACCGGTGAGAACCTGAACATTCTTTTTGGCTCCGACCCCATCGAAGACAAGGATGTGGAGAACCGTGTCAAGCTGAATGTTCTGGGAATGCTCAATGAAACCTACGGCATCACCGAGCACGACTTTACCCGCGCCGAAATTGAGATTGTCCCCGCTTTTACCGCCCGTGATGTGGGCCTGGATCGTTCCATGATCGGCGCCTACGGCCATGATGACCGCGTGGATGCTTATCCCGCCCTGATGGCCGAAATCACCACCACTGCTCCGGCCCACACCACTGTTTGCGTTCTGACCGACAAGGAAGAGGTGGGGTCTGACGGTGTCACCGGTCTGAACAGTATGTATACCTTCCACTTCCTGCAGCAGCTGTGCCAGACCCAGGGTGTGGACTACATTACCGCCTGCAAGGCTTCCAAGTGCCTCTCTGCCGATGTGACCGCCGCTTACGATCCCAGCTATGCGGATGCTTTTGAGCCCGACAATGGCACCTACGCCGGTCGCGGTGTTGCCATCTACAAGTACACCGGTTCCCGCGGCAAATCTTCCACCAGTGATGCCAGCGCCGAGCTGGTCAACTATCTGACCCGTCTGATGGACAGCAACAATATTGTCTGGCAGATCGGCGAAATGGGCAAGATCGATCTTGGCGGCGGTGGAACCGTTGCCAAGTATGTCGCCAACCAGGATATCGACACCATCGATATCGGCGTGCCTGTTCTTTCCATGCACTCTCCCTTTGAGGTCGTCTCCAAAGCGGACGTGTACATGGCTTATCTGACCTTCAAGGCTTTCTGTGAAGATGCCCAGTAAGTTCTAATATGAAAACGCTCCGGCCTGCACAACTGTGCGGCCGGGGCGTTTTTTCAAAAAATATCGCCTTTACGGCATTCTACTATGGTTCGGTTGCATATTTCTTGTTTTGTCTGTATGATGAGGGCAGGAAAGAGGGTGCAGCCATGTACGCGATTGATAAAAAGCAGTTCGGTGCCTTTGTATCGGAACTGAGAAAGCAAAAGGGCTATACACAGAAAGAACTTGCCGGCAGACTGTTCGTTTCAGACAAAGCGGTCAGCAAGTGGGAGACCGGATCCAGCATTCCGGACACGGCGCTTCTGATTCCGCTCGCTGAGCAGCTGGGCGTCACCGTAACGGAGTTGCTCTTATGCCACAGAAGCGAAACGGAAAGCCTTTCCCGGGCCGAAGCCGAACAGGCGGTACAGGCGGCCATCGGATACGAAAACAGTCCGGCAGCAAGGATCTGGCAGACCCGCAGCAAAGTGTTGATCTGGTATTTGGCTGCTCTTGTTGCGGCCGCAGCTGGCAGCATCGTCACCATAAAATGCGGTTATGGAAATTGGGATTACTTCACATATATCGGCCTGTACATTTTCTTTGGAGGCTATTTCTGTCTCTTTGCACTTCAGACGCTTCCTGAAATCTATGACAAAGCCAAAATTTCTTTCCTGAGTGATGGTATCCTGCGAATGAATGTACCCGGCGTTCATTTCAGCAATCGAAACTGGCCCCACATCCTGCGAGCTGGCCAAGCCTGGGGGATTTCTTCTCTGTTTTTGTTTCCTTGGCTGTATCTGACCTTGCGTCTGCTTTCCGTCCCAACAGCGGCCGTAATGTATATCTGCATAGGGCTCACATTGGGTGGTTTGTTTATTCCTATGTATATTGTCGGGAAAAAGTATAAATAAAATACGCCACCGCAGGACACTTTCTCTGCGGCGGCATCTTCTATATAAAATTGACCGGATCTTAAATGGACCGGAATCCCTTGCCAATGATTTCGCTGCTGTTCACAATGGTAATGAACGCATGGGGGTCAGTAGCGCGCAGGAAGTTGCGCAGCATAGCTGCCTGATGACGGGTGAGCACCGTCATCAGCACATGAATCGGCTCATGGGTATAAGCACCGCTGGCCTCCTGTTCGGTAGCAGAGCGGTTGAGTTCCTTGACGATGAAATCCCGCACCGGTTCCGGATTGTGAGTCACAACCGTACACACCTTGCGCAGGTTCAAACTTTCAATGGCGCTGTCCACGATGGTCGATTTCATAATCATGCCCAAGATACAGTACAGACCTGTCTGTGGGCCATACAGATACGCGGCTACCAGCACAATGCCAAGATCGCTGACCAGAAGCGCCCGACCTATTTCCAGGCTTGTGTACTTATTCAGGATCATGGCCACAATATCGGTACCGCCGGTAGAAGCCCCGATATTAAATACAATGGCGCTTCCCACCGCAGGTAAAATCACTGCAAAGCAAAGTTCCAGAAATGTATCATTGGTCAAGGCATGCTGCAGCGGAAAAACCGCTTCACACAGACTGACAAAGAAGGAAAGGGCAAAGGAGGAATAGATTGTCCAGCCCATGGAACGAACTCCCAGGAAAACGAACCCCAATACAACAAGGACAGCATTTACAATCCACATAAAAGTGCCTACCGGGAAGGTCGGGAACAGTGTGGATAAAATGATGGAAAGCCCCGAAGTTCCACCAAAGGCAAAGTGGTTCGGTGTTTTGAAAAAATGAATGCCCGCAGCGGTTGCGAACAAACCGGTATTCAGAAGAAGAAAAAATGTGACGTTTTGTTTCGCGTTTTGAGGGCCCAGTTGTTTCTGCAGGCCTTTTATCATCGCGTTGGCATTTGCCTCCATAGTGGTAGAATCCTCTCTTTCTTACATCAAAGCGAAGGCCTGACGGCCAAGTCCTTGTAAAGAATATCGCCAGGGGGATAAAAAGTCAAGTTGAAAAAGCTTCACTCTTGCGCTTTTTGCATTTTGCAGTCTCAGAAGAGTAACATTTTCATATTTGACAAGATTGTGTGGCTCTGGTATTGTTGGATTGAATCCACAAAAGTCAAAATCCGTATTTTCATGTTCAAACAGAAGGGGAATCGGAATCATGATTCACACGCTCACCTTGAATCCGGCACTGGATAAAACTGTTGTTATCCCGAATTTTCAGGTTGATACCGTCAACCGTATTGTTTCTCTGCGTCTGGATCCAGGCGGAAAAGGAATCAATGTCAGCAAAGTGATCAAAAAAATGGGAGGAACCAGCCGCGCCACCGCGTTGCTGGGCGGCAGCAGCGGGCAGCAAATTAGCCGGATGCTGGAACAGCTTGGAATCCAGGTAGATTATGTAGAAATCCCCGGCCAGACGCGTACCAATCTGAAAATCATAGACCCTGTCCAGGGGACCAACACCGATATCAACGAACCCGGCCCCGAACTGTCCGCGGAACAGGCCAACTTCGTCTTTTCCCATTTTGTCCGACAACTGCACCCCAATGACATTGTAGTCCTGGCTGGCAGCGTTCCAAAGGGGGCTCAGCCGGATATCTATGCCCAATATGTCGAAAAATGCCGGGAGCTTGGCGCAAAAGTATTTCTGGATGCTGATGGGGAACTTCTTGCAAAAGGCATCCGCGCCACGCCCTATCTGGTAAAGCCTAACCGGGATGAGCTGAGCCGGCTCGTAAAGCGTCCTCTGCAAACGTTGGATGAAATCAAAGCGGCTGCCTGCTCTTTGCTGCAGGATGGCATCCGGAAAGTCGTGGTCAGTCTGGGAGGGCAGGGTGCAATGTATGTTGCAAAAGGTACCTGCCTGTATGCGCCCGCTCTCTCTGTTCCTGTAGGCAGCACTGTGGGCGCCGGTGACAGCGTAGTCGCTGCATTGGCGCTGGCGGAGGAGCAGGGACTTTCACCTGAGGACACCCTCAAACTTGCCACTGCCACCGGAGCCGCCAACGTAATGTGCAGCGGCACACAGGCGGCAGACATGGAGCAGATCCAGGTATTACTGCCAAAGGTACGTTGTCAATTGCTGTGATTTTTTATTGTTACAATTAAGTACATTTCTGGTAAAAAGAGTATCTTACAAAATTCCCGCCTGTATAGGAGAGTCGCACTCCCATCACAGGCGGGAATTTTTACTTTACTACAGCAAGAAAATTCTTATTGCACTTTTTGCCCTATGACATTCTTTTCGTAATCCTGTAGAGCTGCCAGCGCTTCGGGCGCAAGAGGGAACAGCGCAATCATATTGAATATGGTCATAAGACCGACACCGATATCGCCCAGATCCCAAACAAATTGATAGGCAGCCAGTCCGCCGACAAACAACATTACCAAGGCCAGAATCTTGTACAATGTCTGGGACAGCCAGTTATCTCCGAACAGATAGGCTACATTTGATCGCGCATAAAACAGAATTCCCAGGAAGGTGGACAGACTGAACAGAAGCAGAATCACCGCGATAAAGATTACGCCAAACTCACCCAAATGATATCGCATGGCTGTCTGAAGCAGATCCATGCCTTCCAAACCGCTGGTCAGCGACTCCGGCGTAAGAAGCATGATCATCGCCGAGCAGCTGCAAATCACAATGGTATCAATAAAAACCCCCAGCGCCTGCAAAAGCCCCACTTTGGCCGGGTGGCTTGCCTGCGCCGCAGCGGCCGCGCAGGGGGAAGATCCGGAGCCGGCTTCGTTGGAGAACAGTCCCCGTTTAGCTCCGTTCATAATGACAACTCCGATCCCACCACTTACAACCTGGCGGAATCCAAATGCTTCGGAGAAAATACGTACAAAAACCGCCGGCAGTTGTCCGGCATTTTTCAGAATGATAAAGATGGTAATAAAGAAATAACAGGCAGCCATAATCGGCACTATGACATCCAGTACCTTTACGGTTGCATTTTTTCGCAGAACGATAACGCCCGCCACGATCACAAGCGCGATTGCCGTATAAAGCGGCGGGATGTGGAACGCATTCTGAAAGGAAGAGGTAATAGAATTGCTGGTCACCTGACTGATCCCACACCAGCACATAAGCCCTGACAGAGCAAATAAAGAGGCCATGACAGACCGCTTTTTTCGGCTTTCCTTTTTTACAAACAGATGGTGCAGATAATAGGCAGGCCCTCCGCGGTATCCACCATACAAAGGATCTTTTTCCTTATAGATTTGCGCCAGAGTAGATTCCACAAACGCTGTAGATGACCCCAGCAAAGCCAATATCCACATCCAGAACACAGCACCGGCGCCCCCGGCGGAAATAGCTGCAACCACACCTACCAGATTGCCCATGCCGACACGACAGGCAGTAGAAACAATCAGTGCCTGCACACCGGAAATTGCATCGCTGCCATCTTTTTTGTTCTTTTCCAGAGTGACTTTCATCATTTCCGGAAACAGCCTGAAAGGAAGAAAGTGTGTGCGTACCGTAAAATACAGCCCCGCCGGGACCAGGATCAGCACCAGAAGCGAAAGCCCTAACACACTGCCACCCGGCAACGGTATTTGAATCAGATCTCCCCAAAGAATATTATAGATTGCCTTAAAAAGAGCCATATCGGCAGTCCTCAAACTTTCATCAACATTCTTGTCTGCGTCTCGGGATTTTCAAGTAACCGACAAAGCGATCCTGCAAAACGTTGTTCCGGGGATATCACGCAAGGAAAAATGCTGTTCTGTTTTCTTGTAATCAGACAGACTTTCAGCGGCCATTTGCCCTGTTATCGAGACTTTCCTTTTTATTATACAGTATGTTCAAAAGTATGCAACCCCCTCAGCCTTTCTTTACCACTCTCTTTTGCTTACAGCGCAGTGAAGTACTTCTTTGCTTTCCGGCAAAAATTCTTGTATAAAATTCTGGGCTTGTTCATCATCCGAAAGAAGCACGACAAAAATATCAGCAAATACTTCTGTCTGCCGTTTTTCAAGACCGGACATATAGTTTTCGTCATGCCGCCAATAGGGAACACCGGAAGCGTTATAACTGGCAATCAGCGTGTGGGTCATGGCTGTATCCTGATAAAAAACGGAAAAGAGAATATCGCTGATTGCCAGATTGCGGTAAGTCTCGGCTTCAAACAAATCTTGTGCCTGAAAGGATTCCTGCATGCGTGCACAATCCAGGGCATATGCTTGAGAAAAGGTCTCTCCCCGGGAAAAATACCCTGATTCTTCACCATTCAAGTATCGATCCAGTGCATGTCCGAATTCATGCACGGCTTCCGCCGAATCTGTCAGCAGCGCTTTCTCTGTCAAATACACAATATTTTCCTGGGGATTGTAGCGGCTTGAATCTCCATTTTCGATAAAGCACACGCCGGTATTGTTCTTCACAAAAGCGTAAGCCTGCCTGCACAGTGGGTCGCTGTCCGGACCTGCATAAGCAACCTTATAGGGGCTTATAGAGGTGAAGCCCGCCAGCAGGGCAGAAGCAACCGCCCCACTGTTGCGATGTGTATAAAGATAGAGATAAAAGCTTCCGGTGACAGCTGCTGCCAAAAATAGAAGCAGCAAAAATAGTCTGGCAACACGTTTCATTTCGGAACTCCCTGTGGAAAAAGCCGTAAAACAAACTCCTGGGTAGTGTGCCGGATTCAGGTTTGTTTATTCTTGTTTGCTATCACAGTCTATGCCTGCCAGAATCGGGATGTACAGCTCTTTGAGAACCAGGTTCTATGTGGCCTGCCCCTATCATACAGTGATGGTGTGAGGTGAAAGGAATGGACGAGTATTATACTGTTATCCAAGGGCTGCCCGCTGAGATAAAGACCGAACTGATGCGGCTTCCGTCAGCCAAAGCCAGGACTGTGCAAGAAATACGTCTTCGTCTCCACCAGCCGCTTCAGTTTACCATCGGCGGCCGACTGGTTCCGGCGTATCTTTTTCTTCCGCAGGCCACTGTACTCCGCCGGCTTACACCGGGCATCTTGCAGCAGTGCTTTCTTGCCTTGTGCGGCCACAGTGCATACGCATATGAGAAGGAACTGTCCTGCGGATATTTCACCACCGACACCGGAAGCCGCGTGGGCGTGGCCGGCCTGTGTTCACAGGAAGGATTTGCCGTTGTAAGGGCTCTCAACCTCCGGGTAGCGCGATGGGTAACTTGTCCGCTCCCATCCCGTGTCCAACAGGCCGTCCAACGGCTGGAGGGCGGTATCCTGGTAGCCGGTGTCCCCGGAAGCGGGAAAACCACATTTTTGCGCAGCCTTATCATGGAGCTGACAAGATGGGATCGCATTTTTTGTGTGGTGGACGAGCGGGGAGAGCTGGTTCCGCAAAGTCTCACCCATGAGGCAGACGCGCCAGACCTGAATTGTGACGTATATACACGGGTGGACCGCGCAGCCGGAATCAACATGGCTCTGCGCTGCATGAACCCGCAGGCCATTGTATGCGATGAGCTGGGAACAGCGGCTGATGCATCTGCCTTGGAAGCAGGTCTTGCTTCCGGCGTCGTCTTCCTGGCCTCGGTTCATTGCGATTCTCCGGAACATCTGTACCAAAAACCTCAGCTGGCCAGCCTGCTCAAAACCGGAGCTTTTTCTCTGGCAGTCTTTTTATCCGGCCGGGACAAGCCGGGTCAGGTAACGCGTATGGTGAATTTGTCATGACAAATCTTTTCTTAAAGTTTCTGGGCGGCGGGTTGCTGATCTTGTGCGGCGGTGGAATAGGCTGGACCTCCGCCTGCAGAAAAAAGGAAGCCGCGAATGAAATTTCCGCTTTTGAGCGCTTTCTTCAATATGTATTGGAATCTATCCGCTTCCGAAGTCTACCGGGAGCAGTTGTCCTGCATATAGCGTCACAGCGTACTGATTTTGCCACCTTTTGTGCCGGCCCTGTCTCCACTTTTTCTCAGGTCAGGCCTCCTGATTGTCTGGATCAGGACCTTACAAGGGAGCTTCGTGACGGGCTGCGGACGTTGGAGACTGCCCCGCACCAAAACGCATGTGATATCCTGGCCCACATGAATGAGATGTGCCGTCATGCCAGCCAGCAGGCACAGGATGCCGCTGATCGCGCGCTGCGCCTTTACCCTCGCATGGGTGCTTGCCTGGGGATGCTGGCTGCCATTGTCCTGGCTTGACCACCCAGGCCGTACTTACTATGGAGGAACTCCCCAAAATGGATATTGATCTGGTTTTCAAGATCGCAGCAATCGGCATCATTGTGGCGGTGCTGAACCAGCTGCTGATCCGTTCCGGACGGGAAGATCAGGCCATGATGACAACTCTGGCCGGTCTGATCGTGGTACTTACCATGTTGGTGCGGCAGATCAGTGACTTGTTTGTGCTGATCAAGGCACTGTTCGATTTGTGATATGAGCTATGCTGATCATAAAAATTGCAGCGCTGGTCCTGGCCGGCGGGCTGCTGGTCCTGACGCTGAAAAAGGAACAGCCGGCCTTCGCTTTTTTGCTCTCCGTCTGCGGTGCCGGCGCCGTTCTTGTCCTTGCCTTCCGCCAGATCGAACCTCTTCTTGCATTCATCGAGACGCTCACGGCCTATACCGTTTTGTCGGACGGCCAAAATTTCGGATGTGTGCTGCAGGTACTGGGTATTGCTCTTGTAGCTCAATTCGCTGCGGATTTATGTCGGGAATCCGGAATGAATGCTGCAGCCAGCGCTGTGGAGTTATCCGGACGCATGCTGGCCATGCTGCAGGCACTCCCGCTGCTGCAAAGCTTGGTCGGTTCTTTGTCCTCTTTTCTGGGATAACGTTGGCTGTCCTGCTAATATCTCCGGAAATTTTGGCGGCAGAAGCACCAGGGAATCCCGTAGATTACGCGGATCAGGCGCGGGACACGCTCTCTCAGGTACTTCAATGGAACCTTTCTTCCCTCTGGGAAACGCTCGCAAATGCCGCGCAGAACGCTTTTGGCGCCCCTGTAAGGCTGGCGGTCCAGTCCGTAACCTTCTTGTTGCTTTCCTGTGCCGCCAGCCTTCTGGTCACCCAAGGGGGCTGGAAAAAATGTATAGATGCCGTTTCTGTATTGGGGTTCGGTGCCATCAGTCTGGCAGGTATGATGGATCTTGTCTCACTTGTGGGGCAAACAGCACAGGAATGTCAGACCTATCTGATCGGCTTTATCCCTGTCTATAGTGCGGCAGCCATTGCAGGCGGGCAGACCGGAGGCGCTGCCGTGTACAGCACGATGTTTTATGCCATGTCCGGTTTCCTTTCAGGCGCCATTCGTTCCGTGCTGATGCCGGTGATGCAAATATATTTCTGCTTTGGCATTTCTGCTGCCGTCTGGGGCAACGCAGGAATCGCCGAGGCCGCTTCACTGTTTGCCAAATGCCTTTCCTGGTTGCTGAAATTATGTGCCGCTTTGTTCAGTTTTGTGCTTGGGCTGCAGAATATTCTGGCCGGCAGTGTGGATAATGCTGCCATCCGAATGGGACGCGGCGTTCTGAGCGGGGCTATCCCGGTAGTTGGTGATGCAGCCGCGGCTGCCTTGACAGGAGCGATCAGTGCCGTACAGATGCTGAAGGGGTCCCTGGCCCTGACCGCCGTTCTGGCTCTGACTGGATTGTTTCTGCCGGTATTTTTGCGCTGCCTTCTCTTTTATCTGAGCTTTTCTTTGGCCGGAATCGTTGCCGCCGGAAGCGGACAACAGCAATGCTGGCAGATCTGCCGCAGTTTTGCCCAGGGTGCCAGACTCTGCGGTTCTATCCTGACTCTTTACTTTTTTATGGTGTTTCTGTCCACTGCACTGCTTCTGCTCACGGGAACGGGGGGATAAACGATATGCAGACGCTCCGTCATATGGCTTTGGGAATCTGTCTGCTTTGTGCCGCAGCAGGTATGATCCGTATTTTTTGGCCGGACAATCAGTTCAAGCCGGTCATAAATACCGTTTTATTGCTATATATTCTAACATCGGTACTGCAAGCCGGAACCGGAACAGATTGGGGGGCTGTTGCAGACGGAATCAGTGATTTTAGCAGTCCGCAAGTCTCACCGGCAGATATCACCGCTTATCAGGAGCAACTGGGGCGCGACGTATCTGTTCAGGCATTGGAAGACCTGTTTCTGCAAAAGGGAATCGGCGCCGGCTTTGAATGGGAAAACGACACGCTGCATATAAAATTGCGCGAAGAAACAGACCTTTCTGCCGCTCAGGAGTTGCTGAAGGAAAACAGCGGCACACTGGCATATGTGCTTGAGACGGAAGGGGGACGCTAAAATGCCGGCTTTCTGGAAAGAAACCATTGGACACGGGCTGGACCTTTTGCGGAATCAGCTGCACGGAGAACGTACCCGCCTGAACTTACTGGTAGCAGCCGGCCTGATCGGCATGGTTTTGCTGTGTCTGTCGGAATGGATTGCCACCCCTTCCAAGGCGGAGGCTTCCCTGGCACAAGACCAGGCTGCAGAACAGGAAGATTGGGCCGGATATGCCGCCGAGCTGGAGCAGCGCCTGAAAGGGTTGATTGAAACGGTGGAGGGAGCAGGGGAATGCAACGTCATGGTAACGCTCGCCGCCAGCGAACAAACCGTTTACGCCACCGATACCGAACAGGGAGAGACCACCAGCCGCAGCGAGCACGTGCTGCTGGGTGAGGAAGCCCTTATAGAAAGCATTACCTGTCCCGCCATCCAGGGTGTTGCCATTGTCTGCGAAGGCGGAGACGACATTCACGTCCAAAATACTGTTACTGAACTGGTCCGGGCATTGACCGGGATCGGGGCAAATCATATCACCGTCACAAAAATGGTCACAGCGCAATAAAGGAGGCAATGTATGATGAAACTGCAACACAAAGGCCGCGGCGTGACCCTGGCCACGCTGGTGCTCGCTTTGGGGGCGGCTGTTTATATGAACTGGAATTTTGCCAAAAGCGCGCCTCAGGCTGTGAGCACTGAATCGGAAGCAGCGGCGGTTTCGGCCCAGGCTGATACCACCGCGGTATATGACCCTTTGACCGATGAACTGCCTGCCGAAGAGACCGCCAACAAAAACTACGGGGAAGCCCAGCTGGTCAGCGCCAGTCAGGACACCGGCACCGAATTTTTCGACACCGCCCGCATGGCCCGGACCAAAGCCCGTGATGAGGCGCTGGATTCCATTCAGAAAACGCTGAAGAATACCAGTCTCAGTGAAGAAGAAAAGGAAAAACTCACCGAAGAACTGGAAATGCAGGTCAGCAACATTACTTCCGAAACCAGTCTGGAGAGCAAAATCAAGGCCAAAGGATTTGCCGACTGCGTTGTGACGCTTGGAGTCGGCCGCGCCGATGTAACCGTCATGACCGAAAACGATGCCCTGACCGCCGATGAGGTGACGCAGATCCGGGATGTACTGCTGACCAGCTGCAAAGACCTGACAGCGCAGGACATCACCATCACCGAAGTGAAGTAAAAGGCTGCCCGATATTTACAAAAAAAGTTTTCTATGGTATAGTATGTTTAATTAAACAATGAATATCGGAGCATGTTCCAAACGCTCCGCATAACAGGAGGTAAGACCCATGGATGTGCGCAATACCGTGGCGGGCAGCCTGCAGATATCGACCGATGTAATTGCCAAAATCGCCAGCGTTGCTGCACTGGAAGTGGACGGCGTGGATTCCGTTTCTTCCGGCAATATGCAGAGTGTGCGCGGGCTTCTGAGCAAGACCAGCCTGCACAAGCCCGTTTCTGTCGAGATGGAAGATGGTGTTGCCATGGTCACCCTGCACATCATTGCCAAGTATGGCTGCAAGATCATGTCCGTGAGCAAAAAGGTGCAGGAAAACGTCAAGCAGACCATCCAGAATATGTGCGGCATCACGGTGTCCCGCGTGGACGTGATCGTCTGCGGTCTGGCTGAAGAGGCCGAAGCCTGATAAAATCAAAACGGAAAGTTAGGAAACAGAAAACATGACCCAACAATCATTGACCCGACGCGAATCCCGCGAAAACGCCTTCCTGGCCGCTTTTGCCGCCACTTTTCACATTGACCTTCTGCAGGAGACTCTGCAGGCCGGCGGAGAAAGTGGTGAATTGACAATGGACGATTTTTCCAAGCGTCTGTTGAACGATTGGTCTGCCCACAGTGATGAAATTGATGAGATGATTGCTTCCCATCTGAAAGGCTGGACCTTGTCTCGTCTGCCGCGTGTCAGCCTGACCGCCATGCGTATTTGTTTGGCCGAGATGCTGTATGGTGAGGAAAAGAAGCCCGCCGTTGCCATCAATGAAGCCGTGGAACTTGTCAAGAAATATGGTGCCGATAATGACCATCAGTTTGTCAACGGTCTGCTGGGGTCCGTTGCACGGGAAAAGGGTCTGGTGCCGGAATCCGAAGGCGAAACATGCTGATTCTCGGGTTTGATACAAGCAACTATGCAACCTCTCTGGCAGTTTTCAATGCAACAGCCGGAGAGGTTGTTTGTGATTGCAAGCGCTTTTTGCCGGTAAAAAGCGGGCAATTGGGTCTGCGTCAAAGCGATGCGGTGTTTCATCACACCGCCGCCCTGCCCCAGCTGATGCAGACGATAGCCGACAAGGTAGATCTAACACAGATCGGCGCGGTAGGTGTCTCTGCCCGCCCGCGTGATGCGGAAGGTTCCTATATGCCTTGTTTTCTGACAGGTGTCAGTGCAGCCACGTCTTTTGCCTTGGCCCGCGGCATCCCGCTGGTACAAACCACCCATCAGCAAGGCCATGCGGCAGCGGCTATGTTTGCGGCTGCCGGCCCGGAACTGTTTGGGCAGGAGTTGCTGATCTTTCACGTCTCCGGTGGGACCACTGACCTGCTGCACTGTGATACGGCAGGTCATTTGGAATGTCTTGGCACATCCAACGACCTGTACGCAGGGCAGGCCGTAGATCGACTGGGGGTACGTCTGGGATATGGATTTCCAGCTGGCGCGCAGGTCAGTGAATTGGCTGCGCAGTGTTCCGAGAATATCCGCCCGAAATTCAGTGTACAGGGAATGAACTGCAGTCTGTCCGGTCTGCAAAATCAATGTGAACGCTTGCTGGCCGAGGGTCATCCCGCTGAATACGTCTGCAAGTACTGCCTGCTGTGCATTGCCGAGACTCTTCGCCGTATGTGCATGGCAGCCAGGACGCAGTATCCCAATCTGCCGGTGGTCTTTGCCGGAGGTGTGATGAGCAGCGACCTTGTCCGCCAGTATATAACCCATCGTATTCCCCATGCGCATTTTGTCCCGGGCAAGTTTGCCTCCGACAATGCCATCGGCGTATCGATTTTGGCTGCCAGGGAGGTGGGGGCATGGCCGAATACATCCGTGTAAGTGCCCTGAATGCTCTGGCCCGCCGGGTGCTGGAAACCTGCGATCCGCTGAACAATCTGATTGTCTGCGGCGAAATCTCCAATTTCACCCGGCACAGCAAAAGTGGTCACCTTTATTTTACTTTGAAGGATGAGCAGTCCAGTGTAAAGACTGTTATGTTCCGTGACAAGGCCCGCCTTCTGGGATTTGCTCCGCAGAATGGAATGCTGGTTCTGGTATATGGTCGTGCCACTTTGTATGAGCGGGACGGTGCCTTTCAGGTTTACGCCGAGTATATGCGCCCGTTCGGAGCGGGGGCGGCACAAATGGCTTTCGATGCATTGCGCAAGAAGCTGGAAGCGGAAGGTCTGTTTGATCCTGCGCGGAAGCGTCCGTTGCCGCCCATGCCTCGCTGCATCGGAGTGGTCACCTCCAAGACCGGTGCCGCCTTGCAGGATGTCTGTCACGTGATCGGTCGGCGCTGGCCGCTGACAAAGCTGTTGCTGGCCCCCGTCAATGTTCAGGGGTTGGAGGCCGAACAGAGCATTCTGGACGGTATTCATGCTTTGGATGCCGACACACGTCCCGACCTGATTCTGGTAACCCGGGGCGGCGGGAGCAAGGAGGATCTGTGGGTATTTAACAGCGAACGAATCGCCCGTACTGTCAGCCAATGCCGCAAGCCCGTTGTTTCTGCGGTGGGACACGAAATTGACTACACCATCCTGGACTATGTGGCTGATCTTCGGGCCCCAACCCCGTCGGCCGCAGCGGAAGTCTGTGTGCCGGATATCCGCCAGGTTCGACAGAATTTATTCATTCTTAGACAAAATATTCAAAAAAATATGCAGTCACGCCTCCAAATGTGTTATAATAATCTTAATGTCTTGGCCCCTCAGCGTGCGCTGGCGGCGCAAAAGGCAGCGTTGGAGGGACGCGCAAAGGCTCTGCAAGATGTGGCAGAGGCCGTAAAAAGCGCAAATATCACCCAGATGCGTCAAAAAGATCTCGCCTTGCGCACAGCCGCAGCAATGGCGGAGTCCCTGAATCCATATGGTGTTTTGGCCCGTGGTTATACGATTGTCCGCGACAAAAGCGGTCACTGCCGTTCTGTAGGGCAATTGAAATCCGGCCAGTGCATCACCATACAAGGCGCAGATGCCGCAGCCAGCTGTACCGTCAATCAAGTTGATTCCTTTTCCCCGGAGGAGACCTCATGAGAACACCCAAAAATTTTGAGGATGGGCTTGCCCGCCTTCAGGAAATTCTGCGCCAGATGCAGGATGAAACAACTACCCTGGATAAATCCGTCAAACTGTACGCCGAAGCTGCTCAGCTGATTGCGTACTGCAACAACACATTGGATCAGGCAAAGCTGCAGATTGAAGAGATTGATGCAGCGTCTGCCAAAGAAACCGCAGGGGAGTGAGCAATATGCAGAGTACCGACTATCAGGCACAGTATCAGGCATATACCACTGCAGTGGAGCAGCGCCTGCATGTGCTGTGTGACCAGTATCTACCGGAGAAGGCCCGTATTGGTCAGGCTGCCCGCTACAGCTTGCTGGGGGGCGGCAAACGTGTGCGTGCGGTCCTTACGCTGGCGTCCTGTGCTGTTGCCGGCAAGGATCCGATGCTCGCCTTGGACTACGCCTGCGCACTGGAAATGCTGCACTGTTATTCTCTCATCCATGACGACCTGCCTTGCATGGACAATGATGACACCCGCCGGGGGCGTCCGAGCTGCCATTGCCAGTTCGATGAAGCCACCGCTTTGTTGGCTGCTGACGCTCTTGTGACCGCTGCTTTTGAGGTCATTGCCAACGCGGATCTCTGTGCTGAGAGTCGTGTCCGGGCGGCAGCTTGCCTTGCTGCAGGCGGCGGCGCACGCGGCATGCTGTACGGTCAGGAACTGGACAAGAAGTATGAGCATGAGCGGGCCGGAGAAGAGGAGCTGCTGGCTCTGCATCGCCATAAAACCGGTGCCTTGATTGTGGCCGCAGCCGAGCTGGGCTGCATTGCGGCGGATGCCGGACCGGAAGTTTGCAGCGCCTTGACCCGGTATGCAGCCGGTGTGGGCCTTGTGTTCCAGATTGTAGATGATATTCTGGATGTAACATCCACCACAGAAGAGCTGGGCAAGCCCGTCGGCAGTGATGAAGCCAACGACAAAACCACTTTTGCCACACTGTACGGCTTGGGCGGCGCACAGGAACTGGCAAGACAAAACAACGAAGATTCGCTGCAGGCGTTGGACACGCTGGGTCCCGATGCCTGGTTTCTGCGTGAACTGGCGCAGCAGCTTTTGCAGCGCAGAAAATAAGGCGGCCTGCCCGGGCCCGCCGACGCCGTAAGGAGTTGGAACCGTATGACTTTACTGAAAGAGGCTCTGAGCTGGAACTACGTACTTGTAACCGCATTGCTCAGTTCCTTTTCCGCCCAGATGATCAAGGTGATTCTGAACCTGATCATTGTGGGCAAGTTTATACCGGAACGCATGTGGGGTGCCGGCGGCATGCCCAGCGCCCATTCCGCGACCGTTTGTGCCATGGTTGTGGCTACCGGCCGGTACTGTGGCATTCACTCGACCCTTTTTGCCATCGCGTTGATCGTGTCCATCATCGTCATGTACGATGCTATGGGGGTACGGCGCGAAACAGGGGAGCAGGCCAAGGTCCTGAACCATCTTCTCAGTGAATGGATGGACCAGGAATCCGAAATCTGGCCGATTCTGGGTCATAAAAAGCTCAAGGAAATGGTGGGCCACACCCCCATCCAGGTCGTGACAGGGGCTGTTTTTGGTTGCCTGATCGGTTTTGTCATGCCCATGGTGTAACGAGGTGTACGATGATGAAATATCCTTTGCTGGATCAAATCAAGCAAACAGGGGATGTCAAAAAACTGGCAGCGCAGGATTTGCCTGCACTGTGCACCGATATCCGCAACTTTTTGATTGAGAGCGTATCCGCCACCGGCGGTCATCTTTCGTCCAACCTGGGTGTGGTGGAATTGACGGTGGCATTGCATCGCGTTCTCACCTTGCCCCGGGACAAGATTCTCTTTGACGTAGGGCACCAATGCTACACTCATAAACTTCTTACCGGTCGCCGCGCCGGCTTTGCCGAACTGCGCCAGAAGGATGGACTTTCCGGCTTTCCCAGTCCAAAAGAAAGCATTTGCGATACCTTTGTTGCCGGACATGGCAGTACGGCGCTTTCCACGGCCATCGGTGTGGCGCGCGCCAAAAAGATCAAAGGAGAGCCCGGAAAAGTCATTGCCATTATCGGCGACGGTGCTTTTACCGGCGGTATGGTCTATGAGGGCATGAACAATGTAAGCATGCTCAACAACCTGATCGTGGTACTCAACGATAACAAGATGTCCATCTCCAAGAATGTCGGACAAATGGCCAATTATCTGACCAAACTGCGCACCGACCCCAAATATTTTCATGCCAAAGCCCAGATGGAAAACATGCTGGAAGGAATCCCTGTGGTGGGCAGCGGTGTGGTCAAGGCTTTGCAAGGCGGCAAACAGCTGATTCGCCGCGGCATCTACCATTCTACAATGTTTGAGGAAATGGGCTTTCAGTATGTCGGTCCGGTGGACGGACATGACGTGCTGGAACTGACCCGCCTGTTCGGCAACCTGCAGGAGCAGTATGCCCCGGTCTTTCTGCATGTGGTGACCCAGAAAGGGAAAGGCCTGAAACCGGCGGAGGATAATCCCGGCGAGTTTCACAGTGTTTCCGCTTTTGATCTGAATCATCTGACCAACCCGGAAATGTCGCCCAGCGATTCCTTTTCCACCTGTTTCGGTACTGAATTGAGCCGGCTTGCCAATGAGGAAACCCGGCTGTGCGCCATTACAGCAGCCATGAAGTACGGCACCGGTCTGAACTTTTTCAAAAAGGCCCATCCGGACCGTTTCTTTGACGTGGGTATGGCAGAGGAGCATGCCGTGACTTTTGCGGCAGGACTTGCCAGCCAGGGCTTGCTGCCGGTTGTGGCCATCTATTCCACCTTCTTCCAGCGCGCTTACGACCAGATGATCCATGATGTGAGTCTGATGCGTCTGAATGTGCTGTTTGCTGTGGACCGCGCCGGATTGGTTCCTGGCGACGGCGAGACCCATCAGGGCATCTACGACCCCGGTTACTTCAGCCAGATCGGTATCCCCACTTACTCGCCTGCGAACTATGCAGAGCTGCGTTTCTGGCTGGATAAACTGGTGCATGAACCTCGCGGCCCGCGGGCCATACGTTATGCCCGCGGCAAGGAAAGCCCTGCTTTGGCATCCCTTGCCTGCAGTGGCCATCCCTTTGATTTCATTCACACATCTCCCGATGCGCATATCGTTCTGGTAAGCTACGGCTCCGAGAGCGAGGAGATCCTGGCAGCCGCTGACCTGCTGGCACAGCAGGGAATCTCCGCAGACTGCTGCAAGTTGGTCCAGATCCATCCGCTGCCTCAGGGACTTTACGAAGCGCTGCAAAAGTATGATACCATCCTGTTTGCCGAGGAAGCCGTACTGACCGGCGGCATCGGCCAGCAGCTCTCTTTCGCCATGCAGCAGCTCAGCTGGACAGGCCGGTTCCTGGTCCATGCAGTCGATAATACCCATCTGCTGCACGCCAATGTGCCACAGCTTCGCCGTGACCAGGCGTTGGATGCGGCATCGCTGGTATATGCGATCCAACAGGCAGGAAAGGCGGTACAAGATTGAAAATTCGTCTCGATCAATATCTTTGCCAAAATGGCTACGCCCAAAGTCGTGAACGGGCCAAGGCGCTCATCATGTCCGGCATCGTTTTTGTAAATGAACAAAAGGTCGATAAAGCCGGAGAAATGATCAAGGAAGATGCCAAGGTAGAAGTCCGTGGCCACGATATCGGCTATGTCAGCCGCGGCGGTCTCAAGCTGGAAAAGGCCATGCAGGTTTTTCCCATGCATCCGGACAACAAGGTCTGCATGGACATCGGTGCCTCTACCGGCGGCTTTACTGACTGTATGCTGAAAAACGGTGCTGTCAAAGTCTATGCCGTGGATGTCGGATATGGTCAGCTGGCCTGGAGCCTGCGCACAGATGACCGCGTAGTCAATATGGAACGCACCAACATCCGCAACGTGACTCCTGAAGATCTGGCAGACCCCATTGCTTTTTTCAGCGTGGATGTCTCGTTTATTTCTTTGAAGCATATTTTCCCGGTGGCAGATGCCATCTGCACGCCGGACGCCTGTGGCGTTTGTCTGGTCAAGCCCCAGTTCGAGGCAGGACGGGAAAAGGTCGGCAAAAAAGGGGTTGTCCGGGAATCGGAAACGCACCGGGAAGTGCTGTATATGGCTCAGGAATACGCACTGCAGAATCACTTCACTGCGGCAGGGCTGGATTTTTCGCCGATCAAGGGTCCGGAAGGCAACATTGAATTTTTGCTGTTTGTGCGTCATGATCCCGCCCCCAAGCCTTTGCCTGATGGGCGGATCGAGCAAACTGTGGCGGCCGCTCACGCGGCACTGGACAAGGCTCCCAACCTTCACTGATCTGAGGATATGAACATGGCAGTTCTGCTGTACTCCAACCGAACCAAAGATGCCAAGTTGACCGTGACCAAGCGTGTAGCTCGCCTGCTGCACGACCTGGGTGTCGATCTTTTGGCCTTGCCCGACCTGAAGCCGGAGCTGGAAAAAAACAGGATCACGTTTCTGCCGCAGGAAGAAGCTTTTGCCCAGGCAGATCAGGTCCTCACTGTAGGCGGAGATGGCACCCTTCTGCAGGCGGCACCTTTTTGCCTGCAGGCCGGCAAGCCGGTACTGGGAGTCAATCTGGGCCGGACCGGCTTCCTGGCAACTTGCGAAGTAAGCGAGCTGCCGGAAAAGCTGGCACGTCTGGCCGCTGGAAACTTTTCGGTGGTATCGCGCTCATTTCTGAGTTCCAAAACAGCAGATGGGCAGTGGCAGAAAATTGCCATGAATGACATCGTGGTATTTGGTACATCCCGTTTGCATCCTTCCGATTTTACGGTGTACTGCGACGGAGTCGCTGTCAGCCGATTCCGTGGGGATGGCTTGATCGTAGCCACGCCAACAGGTTCCACCGCATATTCATTTTCTGCCGGCGGCCCGATTCTTGATGCGGAAGCCCCGGTCATGGTCCTTACCCCTATCTGTGCTCATGGTGTCCGCAATGCTCCCATCGTTTTTTCCTCCGGGCGCGTCTTGCGCATACTTGTGGAAGCACAAAATCGTTCAACCGCCACTGTATGTGCCGATAGTCAGGCACCATGCCTGCTTCCGCCGGGTTCCTCGGTGGAAATTTGTACGGCACCGCAAAAACTCGGTTTAATAGAATTCAACCGGGAAGAACAGTTCCGCGCCATAGAAACCAAGCTGATGAGGAGATGAGCCAACTATTATGAAAAGTGCACGCCATCAGGCTATTTTGCATCTGATTGAAAAATATCCCATTGACCGGCAGGAAGATCTCCTGGCACATTTGCGCCAAGAAGGTTTCGATGTGACACAAGCCACTGTGTCGCGGGATATCCGGGAGTTAAGGCTCATCAAGACCGCTTCCGGCGATGGTACCTATCGCTACATGGCCGCCACCGGGAACGGCAAAACAGCCCATTCTGCCAGCCGGTTCGAAACCATCTTCCGGGAATCGGTCATCGGTGTGGACTATGCCGGCCATATGGTTCTGGTCAAGTGCTTTTCCGGCATGGCCAACGCCGCCTGTGAAGTCTTTGATTCCCGCACTTGGGATAAGGTGGTGGGAACCCTTTCCGGGGATGATACCTTCTTTATTCTGATGCGTTCGGAAGAAGCCGCTGCCGATATCTGCCGTCAGCTTCAGCAGTACACCGCACACCGTACTTGAGCAAAAGGGGAGTGTCCACATATGCTGGCACAACTGAAAATCGAAAATGTGGCGGTCATTGAAAAAGCCGAAGTTCGCTTTACTCCCGGCCTCAATGTGCTGACAGGCGAGACTGGCGCCGGCAAATCCATCCTGATCGATTCCATTAACGCCATCCTGGGCAATCGTACTTCCCGGGAACTGGTGCGCAGCGGTGCTCAGAAAGCGGCAATCTGGGCAACCTTTGAACAGATTCCGGATTCGGTCCATAAACAGCTGGAAAAGTTCGGATACGAGGATGCGGACGATTTGCTTTTGTATCGTGAGATCAGTGCCGATGGCAAAGGCTCCTGCCGGGTCAACGGCATGCCGGCTACCGCCGCAGTGGTGCGCGATATTTCGGCGGGGCTTTTAAGCATCCATGGGCAGCATGACAGCCAGAGCCTGACCAACCCGGCCACTCATCTAGGATTACTGGATCAGTATGCCCACAATCAGGACCTGTTTGAGTCTTACTATGCCCTGTACCGCAAACTGGTAGAAGTCAAGCGCCAGCTGGATTCTCTGCAAGCCGGGGAGGCCAGCAAGCAGCAGCGCATGGAACAGCTCAGCGCAGAAATTGAAGAGATCCGGGCCGCCAGCCTTTCCGTGGGAGAGGAAAAGTCTTTGGAGGAGCGCCGCACCATCATCACCCACTCTCAAAGCATTCTGGAAGGCCTGAGCGGTGCCCATGCGGCGCTCTCCGGAGATGATTCCGATGAGAGCGTGGGCGCGGCCGATCTTTTGGGGGAGGCCGTGGGAGGCCTGCAGCAAAGCGCCCGTCTGGATGAAAGTCTGGCACCTTTGGCGGAGCGACTCAGTGAGTTGTATTATGGTGCTCGGGAGCTGGCCACCGACCTGGCAGACAAGCTGGATGCCTATGACTTTGATGCCGGGGAGCTGGACCAGATCGAAAGCCGTCTGGATACCATCTACCGGCTGAAAAAGCGCTACGGTCTGGAAGTGGAGGATCTGCTGGCACGGTGCGAGGCCGACGAACAGGAACTGGAGACCATCCAGACTTCCGACGAAAAAATTGCAGAGTATAAGGCTCAGACCCAAACTTTATATCGTCAGGCCAGGGAAGCCGCGGAAGCCCTGACCCAAAGCCGCCTGAAGGGGTTCACAGCCATGAATCGCCAGATGAAGCAGGCTTTGGAATTTTTGAATATGCCCGGTATCCGTTTTGCCCTACGCCATGCCAAGGGTCCGCTTTCTTCCCATGGGCAGGATCAGGTGGAATTTCTGATCTCCACCAACCCGGGGGAAGAGCCCAAACCCATGGCCAAGATTGCCTCGGGCGGCGAACTTTCCCGCATTATGCTTGCCTTCAAGAGTGCACTGGCGGACCGGGATGCACTGCCCACGGTCATCTACGATGAAATTGACACCGGTGTTTCCGGGCTGGCAGCGGGACGTATCGGTCAGCTTCTTCATCAGACCGCGGCCGGACATCAGGTATTGTGTATCACCCATACACCACAAGTTGCCGCTTTTGCGGATAACCAGCTGCTGATTCAGAAAAACGTGCGGGATGGCCGTACGTTTACCGAAATTCATACGCTGGATATGGATGGCCGAGTCCGTGTGCTGGCCAATATGATTTCCGGGGATAAGGTTTCGGAGCTGAGTCTGGCCAGTGCGCGGGAGCTGATTGAGCGCTCTCATTGAACACAGACTTGACTTTTGCTCCCGCTTGTGGTAGGGTAAATCTTGTTCAAATGTGTTGATGGGAACCAGTACCCGCCATGTACTGTGCCAGAGAAGCTTCGGTTGGTGCAAGAAGCTGACAGGACCGGCGGGGAATACATCCCGGAGCAGCAGGCTGAACCCACCACCAGTGGCAGTAGGCTGTGCCGTGTGCGCACGTTACAGCGTTTGGGGTGTCGTTCGGTCACACTTTGCCGTTCCGCACCCGCGAAGGCCCGCCGCCGTGAGGAGCGGGTGAACAGAGGTGGTACCGCGTATTTATCGCCCTCTGCCAAATTCACATTTGGCAGGGGCGTTTTTATTTTGCGCTCTTGCCGCACAAAACAGGAGGTTTTTGATTCATGACCATCTATGAGGAACTGAAAGCTCGTGGCTTGATTGCGCAGGTCACGGATGAGGACGAGATCCGCGACCTCATCAACAACGGCAAGGCCACATTCTACATCGGCTTTGACTGCACTGCCGATAGTTTGACTGCCGGCCACTTCATGGCTCTGACCCTGATGAAGCGCCTGCAGATGGCGAGCAACAAGCCCATTGCCCTGATCGGCGGCGGCACCACCATGATCGGAGACCCCTCCGGCCGTACCGATATGCGGAAGATGCTGACCATGGAAGACATTGCCCACAACGCTGACTGCTTCAAGCGGCAGATGGAGCGCTTTATCGAATTCGGCGAAGGCAAGGCCCTGATGCTGAACAACGCCGAATGGCTGCTGAACCTGAATTACGTGGAACTGCTGCGTGAGGTTGGCGCCTGCTTCAGCGTGAACAACATGCTCCGTGCCGAGTGCTACAAGCAGCGCATGGAAAAGGGTCTGTCCTTCCTGGAATTCAACTACATGATCATGCAGAGCTACGACTTCTATCATCTGTTCCAGCACTACGGCTGCAACATGCAGTTCGGCGGTGATGATCAGTGGTCCAACATGCTGGGAGGCACCGAGCTCATCCGCCGCAAGCTGGGCAAGGACGCCTACGCCATGACTATTACGCTGCTGACTGACTCCCAGGGCAAGAAGATGGGTAAGACCGCCGGCAATGCCGTCTGGCTTGACCCGAACAAAACCAGCCCCTTCGAGTTCTACCAGTACTGGCGCAACGTGGGCGATGCCGACGTTCTCAAGTGCATCCGTATGCTTACCTTCCTGCCTTTGGAGCAGATCGACGAGATGGACCACTGGCAGGGTGAGCAGCTGAACAAAGCCAAGGAGATTCTGGCCTTTGAGCTGACCAAGATGGTGCATGGCGAAGAAGAGGCCACGAAGGCGCAGGAGACTGCCCGTGGTCTGTTCAGCGGTGCTGCAGACCAGGAGCACATGCCTTCCACCGTTCTGGACGCTGCCCTTGTCAAGGATGGAAAAGTGGGCCTGCTGGCTGCCATGGTGGCCGCCGGACTGTGCTCTTCCAACCGGGAGGCCCGTCAGCTGGTCCAGCAGGGAGGTGTCCTGCTGGATGGCGAGAAGGTCACTGACCCTGCCACAGCGCTGACAGCCGAGTCCCTGAAAAGCGGTGTTGTGATTAAGAAGGGCAAAAAAGTATATCATAAAGTGATGCTGTGACCAACCTGCGACGTACGGTCTATGCATGAGACCAAAGCCGTTCCGTAAATTTGCGGAACGGCTTTTTATCTAAAACAAGAAAAGGAGACGGTCACCGTGCCAAATGCCGACACTTTGTTCTTCTTCGATCAAAATCCTGCAGCTTTATCCCTGTTTGAAGCTTTTGAGAGCCGCTTGTTGCAGTCTGTAGGCCCATTCACCGTGCGGGTACAAAAGACACAGATTACTTATTCCAACCGCCATGTGTTCGCCTGCATTTCGTTTCTCAAAGTCCGTAAGGCCAGTCAGCGCCCACCTGTCTATATTGTTGTGACCTTTGGGCTGGCTCATAAGTTGGATTCGTCCCGCATTGAGGCTGCTGTTGAAGCCTATCCGGGACGCTGGACACATCACCTTATGATTACCCGACCGGAAGACATTGATGAAGAGCTGATGTCCTGGATAAAGGAAGCCTATCATTTTGCTGCGCAGAAATAGCAGAGCCCGCTTTATGGTACCGCACATCCCGTGCCCCTTGCTCCCGTCCTCATTTTGGGCTATAATAAACGGGATATAATAGGGGAGGGCAAAGCATGCCGAAAGACAAACTGAAAACCATTTATGTCTGCACCCAATGCGGAGAAACCAGTCCGCGCTGGTTAGGACGCTGCCCTTCCTGCGGGGCCTGGAATACCATGACCGAAGATGTGGTGGCCGAGCCGGCCAAAACCGCTTCCGGAAAAACCGCCGCTGTGCGTACACCCGGTCTGACGAGCCTGACGCCTCTTAAACTGAGCGGCGTCAGCACCACCGAGGAAAAAAGCCGCATCATCACCGGCATCGGTGAACTGGACCGGGTGCTCGGCGGCGGTATTGTCATCGGCAGTGTAACCCTCATTGGCGGCGAACCAGGGATCGGCAAATCCACCATTCTCCTGCAGCTCTGCGGAGAGGTATCCCGTACCCGTTCTGTACTGTATGTGACCGGCGAAGAATCGGTCCGTCAGATCAAACTGCGCGCGGTGCGGCTGAATGTTCCTCAGGACAATATTTCTCTGGTTGCAGAAAGCGATGTGGATGAAATCTGTGGGCTGATCGAACAGATGAAACCAGACCTGGTCGTTATCGACTCCATTCAGACCATGAGATGCACCGACATCGCTTCGTCCTCCGGCACTGTTTCTCAGGTGAAGGAGAGCACCGCCCGGTTTCTGAACGTAGCCAAGACGTATGAGATTCCCACCTTTATTGTGGGCCATGTGAACAAGGACGGTGCGATTGCCGGCCCCAAGGTCATGGAACATATTGTGGACACCGTCCTGTATTTTGAGGGGGACAAAACCCTGCCATACCGCGTTCTGCGTGCCGTCAAAAACCGCTACGGTTCCACCAACGAGATCGGCATGTTTGACATGACCGGCCGTGGACTGGAACAAATTGAAAACCCGTCTCAGGTCATGCTGGAAGGGCGCCCGTTGGGGATCAGTGGCACCTGCGTTGCCTGTGTCATGGAAGGGACCCGCCCTGTATTGGGCGAACTGCAGGCTCTTGTAACCAAGACATCTTTTCCCAGTCCTCGGCGTACCGCCAGTGGTTTTGACTACAATCGCATGTATCTTTTGCTGGCTGTGCTGGAAAAACGCACCGGCCATTTCTTCGGGAATCAGGATGTATATCTCAATGTGGTAGGCGGCCTTCGGTTGGATGAAACAGCCTGTGATCTGCCGGCCTGTTTGGCGATGGTCTCCAGCTTGCTGGATTTGCCCATTGCGGAAAAGACCCTTGCTATCGGGGAAGTTGGCCTGGGTGGGGAAGTCCGCAGCGTGCCGCATCTGGAGACTCGGTTGCGGGAAGCGCAGCGGGTTGGGTTTGATACCGCCATCATTCCCAAACACAACCTGAAAATGCTGGACCAGCGTGAATTTCCCGGGCTTCATCTGATTGGAGTTTCTTACCTGCGAGAGGCCGTAAATACCATCAAACTGAAAGACTGAAAATGACGGACCGTATTTATATAAATAAAAAGGAGACTAGCATGAAAAAAAGCAATCAGCCCGCTGCGCCCAAGCAGCCTGCCGGACATATCCTGAACCCGGTGACCAAACAGCCGGTATCCAATCCCGAACTGAATGCTGCGGCCAAAAAGCTGCGTCAGGAAAACAATCCCCAGAATCTGAATGCTGTTATCAACCAGCTGACGCGAGCCATCTTTCTTGCTCCGGCCAAGGTGGAGGTTAATGGAGATATTCCCAAACCTGACGCCAATGGCCGTGTTCAGCTGCCAAAGGATACCCGTGTTACGTTTTCTCTCCTGAAGGCAACGGATGGCCGCTCTTTCTTTCCTGCTTTTACCAACGAAGAAGAACTGCGCAAATGGCATCAGAATGGAGCCACCCAGGTCATGGCACTGCGCTTTGATGACTATGCCCGGATGCTGCAGCAGAACGATAAGGTAGCCGGATTTGTTGTGGATCCTTTTGGGGATAATCTGCGGTTCGAGTCCAAGATGGTTGCCTCCATCAAGCAGCAGCATGACGCGGCTGTGGAACGCGTCAAAGCCGGTCTGCGTCCTGCACAGGTAAAGCCGGGAGACAAGATCACCATCGTCGAGCCTACTGTCTACCCGGATGCATTGCTGGATCCTTTGTGTGAACTGTTTGCACAGCAACCCGGCGTTGCGGCAGCCTATCTGCAGATGATGCTTGTCAACGATACAGACCGGTATTATCTGCTTGTTCTTGATGCCGGAAAGGATGACAAGCTTTTTGCCGCTATCGCCAATACGGCACGTCCCTTTATGTCTTCTCCCGAAAACATCGCCAAAAAGATCAATCTGAATATCACCACCTCCGAAACCCCGCTTGGCCAGCAGGGAATGCGTGACAGTGAGCCTTTCTATGTTCGCGGCAAGGGACGGATCAATCTGGACGAGGAGGACGACTGAGATGGCCAAACGTCTGCTGGACTGTACAGCCAGTGATCTGGTTTCTTTTGGAAAAAAAGAGCTGCTGGAATCCATGGCTGGATGTGAAGGACGTGTTATGGTCAGCGAGACAATCGGGATCACGCAGCCGTTGCTGAATGACGTAACCAACGCCGAATACGCTGCCGCTTTGGGAGCCGATGTGCTGTTGCTGAACATGTTTGATGTTCAAAAACCAGTGATCCAGGCGCTGCCAAAAGTTTTGCCGGAAAACACCATTCGAGAATTGAAACGCCTGACAGGCCGCGTCATCGGCATCAATTTGGAGCCGGTAGATCCGCGGTTGGCCGCTTCCAATGACGGGACACTATGGCAAATGTCAGACGGACGGCTTGCTACAGCTGAAAACGCCGTCAGAGCCGCTGACATGGGTGTGGATATGATTTTGTTGACCGGCAATCCCGGCAATGGCGTTGCCAATGCGGCCATTGTGGATGCCCTGCGCAAAATAAAAGCTGCAGCAGGGGATAGAGTGATTCTGGCCGCAGGGAAAATGCATGGTGCAGGCGTTCTTTCTCAAAGCGGCGCATCTGTCATGACCCAGGACGATGCCAAGGAATTTATTGATGCCGGAGCTGATATTGTGTTGGTTCCCGCTCCCGGCACCATACCGGGCATCACTGTGGAAGCCGTCCATGATCTGGCCGGATATGTGCACAAAAAGGGTGCACTGTTGATGACAGCTATCGGAACCTCCCAGGAGGGAGCCGATCCCGGCACCATACGGCAGATCGCTCTTTGGTGCAAAATGGCCGGTGCCGACCTGCACCATATTGGTGACACCGGTGTACCCGGGATGGCATTGCCACAAAATATCCTGGCGTATTCCATCGCCATCCGTGGAGAACGCCATACGTATCACCGCATGGCTTTATCCATCAACCGATAAACTAAACAAAAAGTGCCCGGACCACCTTGATTTTGATTGTCGTGGTCCGGGCACAACATGTTTTTGGATATGTTTTTGGTATCCTTGGTACAACTTACTTTTGACAGGCGGGGAAAAGCGTGGTATAGTAAAAGCGCAACCTAGCATTTCGCTAAATGTAAGTTTAGCGAAATATGGGGGAGTGGTTTTTATCTTTTCCGCCTTTGCAGCTGCCGGTCTGTAAGCCGTTTTTTGTCTCGAATCCGGCCTTTACCATATATACATATATATTAGAGAAAGGTATTTTTCCGATGAGCACTTACATTGATGTCGCACATCCCGAACGCCATGCACCTTATCTGGATATCCCTGATACTGTGATCGAATATCTTCATTATCTCGACTTCGTCAAGCTGCGTTCACCGCGTACAGTCAACGGCTATTATCTCGATCTGCGAGGATTCTTTCGGTATATGATGGTCATATGGTCCCTGTACAGTCAGAAAACACTGGAAACGGATCCCACCAAGATTGATCTGACCCACATCACCATCGAACAAATCAGAAAAGTCCAGAAACGGGACATCCTGAACTATCTGGATTATACGCGCACCAATGAAAATGGTCCCAAGGCCCGTGCCCGCAAGCTTTCGGCTCTTCGCGGATTCTTTGGATATTTGTGTAATCAGGTGAATCTCATCCATGATGATCCTACTGCCAACATCAGTCTTGGTACGCCCAAAAAAGCTTTGCCCAAGTATCTTTCTGCAGAAGAAAGCATCGAATTGTTAAATAATATACAAAGTGACTTTTATGAGCGAGACTTCTGCATCCTTACTTTGTTCCTCAACTGCGGTATGCGTTTGGCAGAATTGATCACCATCAATCTGAGCGATTTCAAGGATGGAACTATCCGGATCACCGGCAAAGGCGGCAAAGAGCGATTGGTATATCTGAACACTGCTTGCCAGGATGCTCTGGCTCACTATCTTCCGACACGGGCAGCTTTACCCCATCTGACAGATTCCAACGCTCTTTTTGTATCCAAGCGAACCGGCAAACGCCTGACTGCACGCCGGGTACAGCAGATTGTGGAACGGTGCCTGCAAAGTGCCGGTTTGTCCGGCCGCGGATATTCTCCGCATAAGCTGCGGCATACCGCCGCCACACTCATGTATCAGGGCGGCGTTGACATGCTGGCATTGAAAGAAATCCTGGGGCACGAAAATGTCTCTACCACACAGATCTATACGCATATCAATCAGCAGCAGCTTAGGGATGCCGTCGCGGCTTCTCCCCTCTCCTCTCACAAATTCACACCTCAGCAGGAAAATGTATCAGATAAGGACGCCGGCGAAGAGAACTCCTGATGCCGCACCCAGCATGCAGAATCCGGCACACAACGCAACTGCCGTAAAAAATCTGATCAGGAGTTTACGCAGCTGTGCTGTTAGCCGCAGCTGAGAACTTCCTGTCAGTCCGCGCAGTATTCCAGATGCGCATAGGTGAGCCTGCATTGCCAGCCACAGCATGACCAAAAAAACACTCAAATCCGGCAGACAGGTTAACAGCCAGTGGATTACCAGGGCCCTTGTGCCTCCTTGCATAAAAACGCTGGATGCACAGAGCCCCCACACCGCGCCGCGGGCAGCAAAGTACAGGCAGAGAAATCCGCTCCCCACTGCACTGAATCCACAGGCCAGAACAAGAACAGCCTGCAAAAAGGCGCTGCCGAATTCATTCCAAAACAGCGGCATGAAAAGAGAGAAATTTTTTGCCTCCATATAATACGCAGCCAGCAGCTTTCCAAAATTCGATTCTTCCGACCTGCCTTTCAGGATTCCTACCATGTATCCGGCAAAAAACAAAAGACCAAAGAGCGCAGTTATTTTCCAGGTGGAATTTCCATCCCGCGGTCGGGTATGATCCGCTTTTCCATGACCCGCAATCGGACGTCCTTTTTTCCAAATATCCGCAACGGGAATCTGGGATATCCCCGGTACGGTTGTTCTGGCGGTGCGCATCAGCGTGCCCTCTCCGTATGACTGCCGCCCCTACGCAAGGCCCCCACCGCACTGCCGGCCACAGCCCCCAGCATCAATACCGCCATCAGCGAAAGATTTCTGCCATCTGCTGTCGGCATCCGCGCCGACAGCAGTCCGGCGCCGATTGCACAAAGACAATAGAACACACCACAAGCCAGACCGGAAAGCAGCCGAAAACGCTCCACCCCGTGACTGAGAACCAACCCTGAAACAAAGCTGCCGCACGCAGCTGCCACACATGCAGCGGGGCCAATCCAGGCAAGTGGAAGATTTGTGTTGGCAAACACCACAGACAATGCACAGAGCATCAGCGTCACCGTGCCGGCTCCGGCTAAAAAGCCGCGAATGACCGCCAGACACAACTTTCGCTGCGGGCTGCTGCCCCGCACAGTGGGACGAATTCGTCTGCGGCCGGGAGATCCTTTTTTGAGTTTGCTTTTATACATAGAAAAACGCCTCCTTGCACTAAACGGTATGCAAAGAGGCGTTCGCTTATGTGATCTTGTTTAGGTCAGATTACTTCTTGGCCGCATCCTTTTTGGGTTCGTCCTTGGTAGTACCCATATCCAGCTTCTCCACAGAAGAGATCGCAGAACGGCGGAACCGAATCTTAACGCGGTCGCTGGTGGTCTCCAGAACAAAGGTGTCATCCTTAATGGCTGCCACACGGCCCACAACACCGCCGATGGTGGTCACTTCGTCACCGATTTCAATGGAGTTGCGCATGGCAGCATCCTTCTTGTCCTGACGCTTCTGGGGAACGTAAATGATCAGATACATGAACCCGATCACCAGAACCATGGGCAGGACCATGGTCAGAAGAATATTGCCGGTGCCGGCAGTCTGCTCCAAAAACTGAATCATATGCAATGGCTCCTTATACTGCTGAATTATTAAGACATAAGAAGATTATACCGAATTTAACACGGTTACGCAAGTGTTTTATCAAATTCTTGTATCGAGAAGTTTGACATATTTATCATGGAACTGCTGGAAGGTACCGGCATCCAGTTCTTCCCGGATGCGTTCCATCAGATGATTGTAGAAATACAGATTGTGCATCACGGCCAGACGCATTCCCAGCATCTCGTCCGCCTTCTGCAGATGACGAATATACGCGCGGCTGAAGTTGCGGCATACAGGGCAGTCACATTCCGGATCAATCGGGCTTTCGTCCCGCTCATATTTCAGATTCTTGATATTGATAATACCGTTCCAGGTGAACAGATGCCCGTGACGTGCATTACGGCTGGGCATGACACAGTCAAACAGGTCCACCCCACGATATACGGCCTCAATGATATTGCCCGGTGTTCCGACCCCCATCAGATAACGAATTTTATCCTTTGGAGCATAGGGTTCCACCGCAGAAATCACATCATACATGACCTCTGCCGGTTCACCCACTGCCAGACCTCCGATGGCATAACCGTCCAGGTCATACTCGGCAATCTGCTTCATGTGTTCCACTCGAAGGTCCTTGTATGTACATCCCTGGTTGATGCCAAACAGAAGCTGGTCCGGATTCACAGCTTTGCCTTCATGCTTCAGGCGTGCCATTTCCTTTTTGCAGCGCAGAAGCCACCGGGCCGTACGAGCGCAGCTGGCCGCCGCATAGTCATGTTCCGCGGGATTTTCCACACACTCGTCAAAGGCCATGGCGATGGTGGAACCCAGATTGGCCTGAATCTGCATGCTCTCCTCCGGCCCCATAAAAATCTTGTGGCCGTCCAGATGCGAATTGAAAGTTACGCCTTCCTCCGTGATGTGGCGCAGTTTCGCCAGACTGAAAACCTGAAATCCGCCGCTGTCCGTCAGAATAGGTCCGTCCCACCGGGTAAAGCGATGCAATCCCCCCATATCGGCAACCAACTGGTCACCCGGACGGAGATGCAGATGATACGTATTACACAGCATGACCTGCGCACGAATCTCCTTGAGGTCAAATGCAGACAGCCCGCCTTTGATGGCGCCTGCCGTGGCAACGTTCATGAATGCGGGGGTCTGGACGGTGCCGTGTACGGTCTTGAACTCACCGCGACGGGCCGCCCCTTCCTGACGGATCAGACGATATGGCATAGTTTTCTCCTTTACCTGCACCCGGAGAACAGCCGGGCGAAAAAACTGGCGGTGCCGAAACTTTTCCGACATCGCCGATAACATATTTATTATATCGTTGCCTTCACAGCTTTGTCAACCATAGATAGCGCATCATGCAAAAGCCCCGGAAGAGCGCATAACTCTCCCGGGGCTTCTATGTGATTATATCAGGATCTGCGCCGGATTACTTGAAGTAACGATCCAGCAGGCCCTGCATGCCGCGGCCGTGACGGGCCTCGTCCTTGGCCATTTCATGAACGGTATCATGGATGGCATCCAGGTTCAGCTCCTTGGCCTTCTTGGCCAGGTCCATCTTGCCGGCGCAGGCACCGCACTCAGCGTCAACACGCATCTGCAGGTTCTTCTGGGTGCTGTCGGTCAGCACTTCGCCCAGCAGTTCGGCAAACTTGGAAGCGTGCTCAGCCTCTTCGAAAGCATAACGCTTCCAGGCTTCGGCGATCTCGGGATAGCCTTCACGGTCAGCCACGCGGCTCATAGCCAGGTACATGCCGACTTCGCTGCACTCGCCATTGAAGTTTTCGCGCAGGCCCTGGATGATCTCTTCCGGAGCGTCCTTGGCGATACCGACAACATGCTCGGTAACGTAGGTGTTATCCTTCTTCTCGATGAACTTGGAAGCGGGAGCCTTGCAGACCGGGCAGAATTCCGGGATGGAGCCTTCCGCGATATAGCCGCACACAGTGCAAACATACTTAGCCATGTTTATTACCTCCGAATCATTGCTTGAATCACTTTTAAGACACAGTCTTGCGTCTTGCCTATATGATAGCATACAAAAAAATCAATGTCAATAGATACTCGCAAATTTTAAGACAAAATCTTAAAATATTATTTTATCTATACCTTTCCCTTCCTTGGGGTACAAACGCTTGAGTGCGGGAAACACCCCGCGTGCCACCCACCATGTCAAACTTCCAACCGCCAACCCGACTGCCAGCAAAATCGGCGCATACCCCAACGCCATTGCGCTGCCGAGCACCGTCGCCGCCCCCAGCAATTGCCCTATATTATGTGCCAAGGCCCCGCAAACAGAAAAAATATATCCCGTCACCGGTGTGGGCAGGCTGAGCAGCAGGCACATAACAGCCCAGGAAAGCATTCCTCCGCACAGAGATAAAAGGCCCGCCGTTGCTCCCCTTACAAACAGAGAAAATCCTGCTTTCAGCAGCACCAGTGCCAGCGCCTGCCGTCGCTTCATAAATACCAGTGCATACATGACCACAATATTGGCCAAGCCCAGTTTCATGGCTGGCATTAACCCAAGAAGCGGCGTAATCACAGATTCAAAAAACGAAAGTGCCATGGCCAGGGCAAAGAGCATGCCCAGCCGCGCGATGGTCTTTACTTTTTGGCTTTGCATCGTAACAATCCTTATCTTCAATTCAAGGTTAGTGTACGGCGAAAGGGGGGTATTTGTCAACCCTGTTTGTAAGCCGTGCGATACAGCAAAATTTTACAAAGAGCAACGTTGTTTGTTCTTTTGCGCCCCTTGAAAAAAAACCGTGGATGGTGTATCCTATTAACGTATAACCGCGCCAAAGCGATATACTGTGCATGCGGGAATAAAACCGCGCTATCATGTGCCATACTACCCTTATAAATAGGGAGCATCACAAAAGGAGAACTACCATGAAAAAACTGATTGCTGTTCTGTGTGCCGCTGTGCTGATGACCAGTCTGCTGGCTGCCTGCACCGGCTCTTCTTCCAGCACCGCAGATACCACTTCTTCCTCTTCCGAGGCTGCAACGACCGAAACCGATTCTGCGGCACAGGAAAGCGGCGAAACTGCGGAAGCTGACACCGCCAAACTGGATTCCATCGTTTCCACCATTGAGGCTGTCAATGCGGTCCCCAATGCCCGCACATTGGATGATTTTTCTCTGGAAAACGAGATTGGCCTGACCATGGACAATATTCTTGGCTTCAAGGGTGACGTTACCAATGATCAGGCTGACTGTGCTTTGGTTCTGGCCGTCCAGGCAAAGAGCGGCTGTGCCGATGCGGTTAAGGCCGAACTGGAAGCCTACAAGGAATCTGCCAGCAGCAACCTGTACGCAGAATTTGCTGACAAGGTAGCCAAGGCCCAGGACGCCCGTATTGTCGTGAACGGTGATTTTGTTGTCATTGTGATCGCCGCCATCAATGGTCCAGATTATGCCGACATCGACGCTGCCATTGACAGCGCGCTTGCCTGATCCGGATGATCTGAAGCAATGAAAAACGGCAGGCCGCTGTTCCGTGCATGCCCGCTGTCTCTGCTCACGGCAGACAGCCTGTATGCATCCGGGGCTATGGCCTGCCGTACTTTTTTGGTTTTGGTTAAGGAAGAAGGAAGGAGGAAGCCCTCTTGTCATTCAACAGTGTGGTGTTCCTGTTTTGTTTTATGCCGTTGGCCCTGGGTCTGTATTACCTGGTGCCCGGACGCGCCAAAAATGCCGTCCTGCTTTTGGAAAGTATTCTCTTTTATTGCTGGACCGGCATTACCTGGTTACCTCTGATTGCAGTCCTTATCATTGTCAACTACATAGCCGGTCTTTTGATGCAGAATGCCAGCAAAGCGTCTGTACGTCGTGCCGTGCTGCTGCTTGCGGTGGTAATCAGTGCAGCCTCCATGGTATTTTTCAAGTACACCAATTTTTTGATTGACACGATCAACCAGATTTCCGGTGCCGGCCTGTCTTCTCTGACGTTTCTGGATGTGCTTCCCCTGGGAATCAGCTATTACTCCTTCAAGCTCATCAGCTATGTGGCGGATGTTTACACCCGTCAGGTCGAAGCCGAGCGAAACCCAATCACCTTTGCCACTTATGTGATCCTGTATCCGCAGCTGATTGTTGGTCCTATTGTTCGTTACCGTGATATGGCGCCGGCCTTACATAAGGTAAAAGGACGCTGCACAATCCGACAGGCAGAGGCCGGGGCTGTGATGTTCGTGTTCGGTCTGGCCAAAAAAGTGATTTTAGCCGATTCCATCGCCGCACTGTGGCAGGATATCATCTCTACCTCCGAGGGCATCGGCCTTGCCAATGCCTCTACCCCTCTGGTCTGGCTGGGGATCCTTGCCTACTCATTGCAGCTGTATTTTGACTTTGCCGGTTTCTCTGAGATGAGCAACGGTCTGAGCCTGATGATGGGATTTGAGTGCCCTGCCAACTTCAATCTGCCCTATATTTCCGCCAGCATTACCGAGTTCTGGCGCCGCTGGCACATTACCCTTTCCCAGTTTTTCCGGGATTATATTTACATTCCTTTGGGTGGGAATCGCCGCGGTCCCGGCCGTCAGATTCTGAACATGCTGGTTGTCTGGGCCTTGACCGGTCTTTGGCACGGCGCCAACTGGAACTTCATCTGCTGGGGTCTGTACTATTTCGTGCTCCTGGTCATTGAGAAGAACTTCCTGCTCAAATATCTCAAAAAAGGCCGCATCTGGCCACACATTTATACCCTGTTCTTTGTGGTACTTGGTTGGGGTATCTTTACAGCCAATGCCGCCGGCGCGCCGCTGGGTCTGCTTTTGAACAGGCTGTTTGTCCCTCAGAGCGGCATTTCGGCACTGTATTATCTTCGTAATTATGGCGTGCTGCTGGTGGTGTGCTGCTTGTGTTCCACACCGTTGCCTTCTTGGATTTGGGACAAGACCAAAAAGGTACTGCCTCTTCGTCTTTTGATTTTTGCCGCTGTCGCCATTCTGTGCACCGCTTATGTGGTCGCCGCCACTGGCTCGACGGCCCTCTACGCTGATTTCTAAAGGAGGTGTGACCTGCTATGGCCCGCTATATTCATCGAAAAGCCGGACGTGAAACAGGTGCACGCCCCGGCGCTGTTCTGGCATTGTTTCTTTTCTTGCTTGTCGGTTTTTCAGTTCTGAACCTCTTCTGGCCAAAACGGGACATGTCTGATCTGGAAAATCGAAAGCTAGCACAGTTGCCGTCCTTCAGTATCAAAACCCTGCTGAATGGAGATTTTCTTCAGGATTTTTCCACCTACATGCAGGATCAGGTCGCCTTCCGCGATACATGGATTGATCTGGAAAGCGCCTTTAACAATCTTGCTTTCGGCAAAGTGGAAGAGAGCAACATCCTGTTGGGAAAAGACGGCTGGATGTTCACAAAGTTGTTTGACGTATCACCGGATACGCAGAAGCAGCTGAGCAAAAATCTGGATGCCGTGACCAATTTTGCTTCCCGACATCCCGGTAAAGTTACGTTCCTTCTGGCCCCTTCGGCCAGCGTCATCTATCCAGAAAAGATGCCTGTGGGTGCGCCCATGGTGGACGAAAATGCCATGCTGGATGATATTTTTTCCCAAGTATCCTCCAGCGCTGATGTGCTCGATCTGCGGGATGTGTTCACCCGGGAAAAGGATGAATACCTTTACTATAAAACCGATCACCACTGGACAACGCAAGGCGCCTATCTGGCATATCAGCAGTTCTGTCAGCTGAAGGGATTGACTCCTTTTGATACTGCCGCCCATGAAACTGTCAGTATCCCTGATTTCTACGGGACCCACTATTCCGCAGCCCGTCGATGGGATGTACAGCCGGATGTGATCACCTATTATCCGCTGGACAATCCTATGACTATCTATGATATCACCGGCGAAACCCAATACAGTGCGCGAAAGACCGAAACCATGGTCAATACCGAAAAATTCCAGACCCGGGATAAGTACGCCGCCTTCCTGGACGGCAACAATGGTTACTCTGTCATTGAAGGCAACGGAGAAGGCAGTATCCTGGTGGTCAAAGACAGCTACGCCAACTGCTTTGTGCCGTTTTTAACAGAAAACTACGCCAAAATCGGCGTGGTTGATCTTCGCAATTTCTCCTATGGTCTGGACTCCACCATCGAATCCGAAGGATACGACCAGGTTCTGATTCTCTATAACTTCCAGACTTTCATTGCAGACAACCGCGTGGTATATCTGGATCGTCCCACCACCCTGACTTCTGCTGAATGAAGATCACGGTTCCAAATGGATCACCAGGCTGGGCTGCGGAACCGGTTTCTGGCTTCCGCTTTGCGCCGCGACCCATATGCCGGTCCGAAACGGATCAAATTGGTCAGTATACAGGTCCCTTGTAAAATCAGCAAAAACTTGCTGCAGTTCATTACAGAGCAGCTGCTGCAGCTGGACCGGTTCCCGGCCTTCCCCGCTTATATCCCTTATTTCCGGATCAATAAGGGTCAGGCGCAATTCATTTTGGCCCACTTGATCAGCACAATGCTGAACATAAGTCTGCGTTTGAAGAGCAGCACTTTCCTGATCAAACAGGCATTCCAGTCTGTCGGACTGTCCGGACAGAACGGTTGCCAGCTGCGCTGCTATTGCTTCCTTGACCATTAAGGGTTCTTTATCTTTCTGCAGAAACGAAAAGCCATATTCCGTGCCCTGCCATACCGGCAGGGCACATTCATTTTTCTCGGAGAACACTGTCTGAAGGCCATTTTTCAGATCATAGCGCACTTGTGCCTTCTCCATTTCTTCATACAAATCACCGGCGTTCTTCACAAGTTGCTGTTCCGGCATCTCGTCCATCAGGAACAAGATCATCTGGGGGGCCGGTTTGGTTTTGTCATACAAAAGTCTGGCTGTGTCAACCACATTCTGCCAGTTATACTGGGTCGGGAAAGTCGCCAGATCCAGCAAACCGTAAAACACCTGTCCTTCCAGGCTGTTTTCGGCCCTTTCCAAAGCCTGTTCCGGGTTGTCTCCGTGGCCAGCTACCACCTTGTATGCCGGCTGCTGCCCTTCCGCATTTTGTGCACTGTCAGCCAACAGCAGAAAAACTGTGCTCCGGGCTCCCTGCTGCTGAAAAAACGCAGCACGCACGATTTCTCTCTGTGAAAGCAGCGGAGCCGCCGTGCAGCCGCTCAAAAGCAAGCCTCCCGCAAGCATACCTGCTGTCAGGCAGGCTCTGATTTTTTTGCCAAAAGCCACTGCAAGCCACCTCCTGCCACAATCAGTACGACATATAACACCAATAAAATATTGCGTATATCCATCAGCACTTCCAAATCGGCTGACCGCCAAAGTGCACAAAGAAAAAGCATGAGAGCGAAGTAGACCGGAAAGCGATCCAGGCCCACAGCATTGTTTTCGCTTTTACAGGCATAGCCTCCCATCAGATGCACACCCGTATATAAATACAATGCCAGTTTGATGGTCACCACCATCATCCAAAGAATCAGCTGCAGCCATTCCAGACGATTGAAGATAGAAAACGAACCGCTTTGTGCAGCGGTATGCAGCGGATTTTCCTGAAAAGGGACATCGGCGCCAAAAAACAGTTCCAGCAAGAGATGTACTCCCACCGAAAACGCCACTCCCCCTCCCGCCAAGCGCAGCAAAGTATTTCTGCCAAACCTTGCGGAATCCGGCCAAAGAGCCGGAAGCAGAAACTCCGGATACAAAATAATCTGTGCTCTCAACGTAATATTGGCCTGTTCCATAGATAACGGAACAAACTGTAAATTGGACAGACGAAGCTGGGAAGCAATAGATGCCACCATAAAGACGCTGGCGACCAACAGTACAGCCAGCACCACATTGGCTGTCTGTGCGATGGAAGATACCCTGCGAAGATAGATAACCGGTACAACAATCATCAGACAAATCCCGAACATACTCATTCCATCCGGGTAAATCGATTCAAATAGGCGCCACAGACGCAGTATTTCAATGGCAGAGCTCAATGCCAGCAAACCAAGCAGCGTCCATCGGATCAGTGGTTTTTCCCCCACTCTGCGCCATCCCCAGGCAAATGCCAGTGAGACTGCCGCCAACGCAGCAACACTGACCGGCAGGAGCAATATTCCGGGCCGTACCCAGTATCCTACCTGCGAAGACAACAATATATTGCCGAATAACCCCAGCAGCAATGCTGAAAACAGGTTGGGAGCCTCTCTTTTCATAATCTCCCCTCCCCTTTGGAACGGGCCAACGATGTCCAGATTGTGCGCACAAATCCATCCCGGACGGTAGCCTTGCACGGCGGCATCAGCGGATAGAGATAGTCATAGCCAAACGGATCGCTTCCGCAGGCCATGGCCAAAATCAGCAACGCGCTGCAGGCAAATCCGGGAACCCCAAAAATTCCCGTGAGCAGGATCACTGCAAAACGAAACAAAATACTTTGCTCATACAGAGACGGCACCGCCAATGTGGCCACCGTGGCAGCAGCCGCCATCGTCAGGACCGGAATGCTGACAATGCCTGCGCTGACCGCCGTTTCACCAATGATCAGCGCCCCCACCAGGCTGACTGTATGGGATATCGCTTTGGGCGCGCGCAGTCCGGCTTCCCTCACAATTTCCAGCAACAGCGTTACGGCCAGCATTTCCAGCATAGGAGATAAGGGCGTTTGTGCTTCTGCCTGTGCCAATGTGGCCAACAGCCTGACGGGAATGATCTCAGGCGCATAGGTAAGTGCCATTACATACAAGCCCGGGCCAAACACCGACAGCAAAAACGCAATATACTTCAGCAACCGGATCATGCCGGCAAAAACAGCACCGGAAGAATAATCATCCAGAGATTCAAAGTGTTCACTGAAAAAACTTGGAACAATCATGGCAAACGGGCTGCCGGAAACCAGAACCGCCACTTTTCCTTCGCAGATCCGGGCACAGGCGGTTGCAGGACGTTCGGTATATGCCGCGGCAGGAAACAAATTCAGTTTATCCTGTTTAATGAATGAGGCAAAATAAGAAGAATCCAGAAGAACCGGCAGTTCCACTTGCTCCAATCGGCGGCACAGCGCCCGCACAGTGTCTGCCGGAGCGCGTTGTTTATCATAGCACAAACAATATTCCGTTTTTGCATGCGTGTGGGCAATATGAAGTTCCGCCACAAAGGTATCGGTTCTAAATTGCCGCCGCAGCAGAGATACATTATTGCGCAGAAGTTCTGTAAATGCTTCCTGAGGGCCGTGCATATTCCCCTCGCCCCCCGGATTCGATACCGACCGCTGCGGCATCTCCTGGGTGGAGAGGGCGACAGCACAGGGGCACCCATCAATCAGAAGCACCGCCAGTCCATTGGCCAACCGTTCCACCAACGCGGTTTTTGTGGTGACGGGTGTACTTTCAGTTGGAATTCGACTCTGTGTCAGAAGATATCGGCATAATTGGGCACCATGACGGAAAGTCTTTTTCTCCTGCTCCAAAATAGACAATGCCATGACCGTCAGTTTTTCCGGGGAGGATAGCCCGGTAAAAAGCGTGATGCAGCAAGATACGCATCCCATCTTCAGATCCTTGCTGTAATAATCCAGAGAGTTTCCAAAGCGGGTCTGCAGAAACGCTTTGTTGCTCTGCAGGTCCCAGGCCAGTTTATCTTCCCCTTGTTGCGGCATTATGATACTCCCCCTTCCTGTTTTCAGTCTGCCCATCGAAAGAGAAAATATCAGTCTACCACAAAAGGAAAAGGCCCACCTTCAGCAGGTAGGCCTTTTCCTTTATTTATAACTCAGTTCCCGTTCATTTTGGAGCGATTGTCCAGCATGTCCTTCAGTTCTTCCATAAAAGTGTTCACATCACTGAACTGGCGATAAACCGAAGCAAACCGCACATATGCCACATCGTCCAGCTGCTTGAGCTGCTCCATGGCCAAATCACCGATATGAATGGAAGAAACTTCCCGGTCATAGGAGTTCAGCAGCATCTGTTCAATGCGGCTGACCGCAGCATCCAGTTGCTGGAAGCTCACCGGCCGTTTTTCGCAGGCACGCAGCATGCCATTGAGCAGTTTCTGGCGGTCGAAGACCTCCCGGGAGTGGTCTTTCTTGACCACCATCAGGGGTACCGTCTCCACGATCTCATAGGTCGTAAAGCGCTTTTTGCAGCTCAGGCATTCACGGCGGCGACGGATTTTTTCGCCGTCTTCGGTGGGGCGGGAATCGATCACCTTGGAATCTATCGCGCCGCAGTACGGACATTTCATGGCAATCCCTCCTGTCATTTTTGGGGAACACACCGCCCCCAACAGGGACAGCGTTAAAACGCAGCAACCAATCTACAGCCTCAGGAGTTCTTCTTGACCGCTTCAGGATTGGTCTTATTCTGCCAATCAAGCCACAGCTGGCTGGCAATGCAAACCGTGCTGTACACACCACTGATCATACCGAACAGCAGCGGCAGTGCGAAGGTGAAGATGCTGTCCAGCTTGAAGACCACGGAAACCACGCAGACAATACCCAGCGCCACACAGGTGGTGATGGAAGTCATCAGCGAACGGCCGAAACTCTGGTTGATGGACAGGTTAACCAGCTCAGAACGCGGCATACGGCGCTTGCCGTACAGGGCAGTGTTTTCGCGGATACGGTCGTAGATAACGACGGTATCGTTGATAGAATAGCCCAGGATCGTCAGTATGGCGGCGATGAAGTTTCCGTTCAGGGGAATGCGCAGGATGGCAAACACACCGAAGACCACGAACATGTCATGCAGCAATGCCACAATAGCGGTAGCGCCGCCCTGCAGACCGCCTACCTTGCGGAAGCGGTATGCCACATACAGAAGAATCAGCACACAGGCGGTGACCACGGCCACCAGGCTCTTGAACAGGAACTCCTTACCGATGGTGGGGTTCACGTTGCTGATTTCGTTTTCCTCAAAAGCATTGTCCGGGAACTGTTCGTTCAGGCTGGTGAGCAGGCTGTCCATTTCATCGGTGGTCAGATTCTCACTACCGGGCAAGGTCACCGTCAGGGTCTGGCGGCCAGTGATGTCGGTGCCGGTCTGCAGGTTCAGATTGCTCTGTTCCACGTTGGCACTGACGGCTTCCTCCACGGCATCCAGATCCAGGCTGTTTTCATACCCCAAAGTCAGCACGACGCCGCCTTTGAACTCCACGTCCATGGAAACGCCGAAAACCAGACTGTACACCAGAACAATCACGATGAGCGCAGAAGAGAAGATGTAATACTTCTTGCGGTTGCCCACAAAATTGATGTGGGGGACTTTGTACGGCGGGGTTTCACCCGACTTAGCACCACCGTACAGCCAGGGATTGCGCAGCGCCTTGATGGCAGACGCACCGCGCAGCATCACCCGGGTAGCGAACACGCCAAACACGAAGTTCAGCAGCACGCTGGTCAGCAAGGTAAAGCCGAAGGAGTAGATGGTGCCGGCGGTGGAAGGACCGAACCAACCAAACACCGGAGTAAAGACCTTGGCCCAGAAACCGTCGGTGGGGCCGAAGGCGCCCATCAGGATAGCGGCCACGATCACAATAGTCACGTTTCCGTCAATAATGGGGGTCAGACCCATCTTGAAGCCGTTGGTGAGGGCGCCATCCAGAGTCTTTTTCTTGCCCAGTTCCTCACGGATACGCTCGGCGGTAATGACGTTGGCGTCAACGCCCATACCAATGCCCAGAATGATACCGGCAATACCGGGCAAAGTCAGGGTAGAACCGGAGAAGACCGGGAAGTAGCCGGAAACCACTGCCAGAGTGGCAGCAACCTGTCCAAACAAAGACAGGGCCGCAATGGTACCGGGCAGGCGGTACCGGATGATCATGATCAATGCTACCGCAATAAAAGCGATGACGCCGGCCAGCACCATAACTTCCAGGCTGCGGGCACCCAGGGTCGGGCTGATCGTAGAATAACTCTCCGCAGACAGAGCAAACGGCAAAGCGCCGGAATTGATCTGGTTTGCCAGAGTGGCAGCCTCATCCGCAGTAAAGCTACCCTTGATAATAGCCTCGCCATTGGTGATGGCGGATTCCACCGATGCAGTGCTGATGTTTTCATCATCCAGCCAGATGCTGATGGTGCCATTGCTGGGAGCCAGTTCGGTGGTGGCATCGGCAAACTTTTCCGCACCGGAAGAGGTGAACTTCAGCTGAACGACATTTCCTTCGTTCTGCAGATACCCTGCCATAGCAGAATCCACATCGTCACCGGTCAAAATTTCCTCGCCGTCCGCGGTGCTTCCCTTACGGAAGATCATCTGGGCGGTGGTACCGATCTCATCAATGGCGCTCTGCGGATCAAAATCGCTCTCGTCGTTCTTCCAGGGGAAACGCACGATGATGCGGTCCTTGTTGTTGTCCACATAGGCTTCGTAGTCGGTGATGCCCAGGCCAACCAGACGATCCTCAATAACCGTCTTGGCTGCTTCCATCTGGGTATCCGTAGCATCGATGTCATCCGCAGGCATGAATGTGACATCAACACCGCCACGGATATCAATGCCAAAACGAATGTCGCCAGCACCTTTCAGGTAGGTGGTCTTGGTGTCACCATACTGATAGCTGAAGCCCAAGAGCGCCGAAAGTGAAAACACAATGATCAGCGCCGCCATGGCAAAAAAGCGCCATGACTTCCCTCTTTTGTTCATTAGGTACCTCCAAAATTTGCCCGCTCGGGCAGGACTTCTATGCCGGACCGCAGGGTCCGAAGCTTACTCCTGTTCGGCCAGCAGCTTTTCCACAACTGCCAGACGCACGCAGACGGTAAGCAGCAAAGACGCTTTTTCAACCTCATCCAGGCTGGGATAGGTCGGCGCAATGCGCAGGTGGGAATCTTCCGGGTCGCGGCCATAAGGATAAGCAGCACCCGCACCGGTCAGCACCAGACCGGCCTGCTTGCACAGCTCCGCCACACGCTTGGCGCAACCGGGCATCACATACAGGCTGATGAAGTAACCGCCCTTGGGGTTGGTCCAGTGGGCGATATCGCCGCAGGGGGTCAGCTCATGGGCCAAGGTGCACTTGACGGCATCAAAGCAGGGCACCAGACGACGGCGATGCTTCTGCATATGGGCCAGAACGCCCGCCTTGTTCTTCAGGAACCGGACATGGCGCAGCTGGTTCATCTTGTCATAGCTGATGATCATGACCTCGAAGCGCTTGCAGACATACTTCATGGAGTTCTCGCTGCAGGCCAGGGCAGACACGCCAGCGCCGGGGAAGGTGATCTTGCTGGTGGAAGTGAACATGAAGACGCGGTCCTCATTGCCGTACTGACGGCTTTCCTCCAGCAGGACCGGCGTCTCGATGATCTCGTCGGTCAGGTGATGGACAATGTAGGCCTCATCCCAGAAGATTTTGAAGTCGGGAGCGGCAGTCTTCATGCTGGCGAAACGGCGCACCGTCTCATCGCTGTAGGTGTAGCCGTCCGGGTTGGAATACTGCGGCACACACCAGATACCCTTGATGGAAGCATCCTCAGCCACCAGCTTTTCCACCATATCCATATCGGGGCCGGTGGGGGTCATGGGAATATTGATCATCTCAATACCGAATTCCTCGGTAATGCGGAAATGGCGGTCATAGCCGGGAACCGGGCACAGAAACTTCGGTTTTTCCACCGCAGACCAGGGGCACGGAGAGTCCTGGAAACCAAAGGTATAGCCGATGGCCACCAGATTGTACATCAGCTGCAGGCTGGAATTGCCGCCCACAAAGACATTTTCCGGCTTGACCCCCATAACTTCGCCAAACAGAACACGGGCTTCCTGCAGGCCTTCCAGGTTGCCGTAGTTGCGGGCATCAGTGCCGTCCTCGGTGGTGTAATCACTCATCTTGAGCAGATCCATGGCAAGGTCCATCTGGTGCGGGCCCGGTTTGCCGCGAGCCATATTCAGCTTGAGCCCCAGTGCCTTGAAATCGGCATAGGACTTTTCCAGTTTGGCCTTTTCAGCCAGGAGCATTTCTTTGGTCATCTTACGGTAATCAGACATGGATGCTTCCCCTCCTGCAGACTCGTTCTTGAGCACCCCGCGGGTGCTTCCTCTATTGACGGGATGTAGTACGGCACAGTGACCGAACATACAACACATAAGTATAAACGAAATTGACGCAAGATACAAGCATTTTTGTGATTTTTCAGCCTTTTTTCAAAACAAAATGAAGTTCCTGCCCCACTTTTCCCCCTCCGGCAAATGATTTCCGATACGAATAAAGAAGAAAAAGCAGACCACAAAAGCGGTCTGCTTTTCCTGGTGCCGCCAACCGGGGTCGAACCGGTACGGAATCGCTTCCGAAGGATTTTAAGTCCTTTGTGTCTGCCAATTTCACCATGGCGGCCTATTCTTAACTTTGTAATTGTATCGCACCCGTGACAAAATGTCAATGCAGATCCTTGTCCTCTGCTTACCGCAGGGCATACCGTCCCTGAAACTTCTGTGCTATACTGGCAGCAGCGCAAGACGCCCAGATCATTCCGGCAACTCTGTTTTCCGGCTGTTCCCTCTTTATATGATGCCGGTATAACAATCATTCGCGGAGGCTTTTCGCAAACGTTGCGCAAGTATATTTTCTTATGATAAAATGAGGATATTATGCCAGCAAACAAATTTGGGGGGATGAACAGGATGCATACAGCCGCAGACAAACGCAGAGAAGGCCTTTTGCTTTTAGGCGGCGCCGTTCTGGGGGCGGTCGCCTTTTTACTCATCTTTGGCCTTTCTCCCTTGGATGTGACCAACGATAGTTTTTGTCGCGGCGGATACATTGAAAAGGATATCCAACAGCACTATGCCGGTTGGCTTTTTTATCGGCAAAGTGATTTGTCCTTTCCGCTATGCGTGACCGATAACATCAACGCCCCGCAAGGACTGAGTGTTGCTTATACCGACTCCATTCCCCTCTTGGCTGCGTTCTTCCGTTTTCTGTCCCCACTCCTCCCTGCCACCTTTCAATATTTCGGGTGGTTTACCCTGCTTTGTCTGATGGCCCAGGGCGCCGCAGGTGCAAGGCTCCTGGGGCTCTTCCTGGATGGAGTCACCGGCCCTTTACTGGCGGACCTGCTGTTCATTTTCAGCCCAATCCTATGGGAGCGTGCACTTCGCCATACCTCTCTGGCCGCACACTTCTTCATCCTGGCAGCTTTATACTTTTATTTTCTCGGCCGACGCAGCGGTCGCTACTGCTTCCGGGGGCTTTTTACGCTCAATATCCTGACCATTACCATACATCCCTATTTTGTTCCCATGACATATGCCGTTACCTTCGCATTGCTGTTGGAGTATGCGGTATCTCGGCATCGGTATCTGAGTCCGGCGCTCTGGCTTCTGGCAGACCTGGCCCTGACCGTTGCAGCCGGATGGATGTTCGGACTTTTTTACGGAACAGCCACTGGTGGAAGCGACGCATTATACGGCTATTTTGGAATGAATCTGAACAGCTTGTGGAACCCTGCCGGCGTCAATGGCGTAGATTGGAGCTTCTTTTTGCCCAAACAGAACCAGGTAGGGGGCAACTACGACGCCTTCGCCTATCTGGGATTTGGCGTGCTGGCTGGTCTTTTTATATGCCTGATCCGGATGCTATTCAAAGCTCCCAAAAAGCTATGGGCACTGATTTGCCGCCACTGGGCCTTATGTCTTGTCAGTATTATCCTGACGGCCTTTGCGATAAGTTACGTCATCACCGCCAATGGAGCCACTCTGGCCACTTTACCTCTGCCATCAGCTTTGATCAAGGTGTTTTCCGTATTCCGTTCCGGCGGCCGAATGTTCTGGCCTGTGTATTATCTGCTTATGCTGGCTGTCTGTGTGGGATTTTCTCGCCTTCTCAAGCACCGACATATTGTCATTGCCGGCTTGACAATTTTGACGGTTTTACAGCTCATTGACCTGATGCCAGGGCTGATGCATCGCCGGCAGGCTTTCGCCGAAGCGCAGAAGCAGGATGCATTTCCCTCCTCCATGACCAGTGATTTCTGGCAGCAGGCAGCCGGACGATACAATTCCATCGCCTCCATGAGCGGACTGCAGACCGATGCACTTCACCTGGCACTGTATACCGCCGATCTGGGAATGGCAACCAACGATCCTTTTGCTGCACGATATGATGCCTCTGCCCTGGAAGCACAGAGAACAGTGTACAGCCAGGAACTGGCAACAGGAGAACTGCGCAGTGATACCCTGTATTTATTTGCCGACGAAGGCGCTTTTCTTCAAGCCGTGGAGCCTGTAAAAAACAGTGGTGCCTGGTGCGGCCGCATTGACGGCGCCGATGGCAGCTGGTACGTGATTGCTCCCGGTATGGCCGACTGCGGGCTGGACACTGCCTGTATTCCCTATGATGAAAACTATCCCCTGCGGCTGGCCGATTACACTGACGCTCTATGGAACCGGGGTGTACTGGACAGCACGAAACAAACCGTTTGCTTTGCGGACGCGCCCTTTACCCGCCGCAAGCTGGAAAGTGCCGCGGCCATCGTCGCCGACGGCAGGACGTACCCCATTCTGACCGTAGACGACAGTGATCCCGGGTGGCTGATGGTCACCCTTGAAATTGAAGATGCCACCGTTTTGTGGGGGCAGGAACTGGAGACGATCCCATGCAAGAACTGAAAGTAAAATCTTTGCTGCCGGTACGGCTGGACAAGTATCTGATGCAGCAGTACCCCGTACTGGGGCCCGGGCGCTTGAACAAAGCCCTGCGGGAAAACAAAATCAAGCTGAACGGCAAAAAGCAGCCCCTGTCCACCCGGGTACAGAACGGAGATGTGATCCGCATTTATCTGCTGGACGATCAGCTGGGGCTGACCGTACAGGACGGCCCCTGGTTTCTTGGATGTCGGGCGCCAGCTGAACTGATTTACGAAAACGACGACCTGATTGTAGCGCTGAAGCCTGCCGGTATTCCGGTGGACGGGGACGATGCGGATACCCTGCGCGCCCGGGTTCTGCGCAAATTGTATGAGGAAAAGCGCCTGGAGAATGAAAGCTCCATCCGCCTTTGCCATCGCTTGGATACCGGCACCAGCGGCTTGATCCTGTTGGCTAAAAACGCCGAAACGGAGCAGTTCCTGACCGATGCCATCCGGGAACATCAGATCCGCAAGACGTACCTGTGCGTGACCTTTGGCCGCCCCGTGCCGCCCGCCGATACCCTGAAAGGCTTTTTGATGAAAGACGCAGAGCGCGGTCTGGTACGCGTTCTGGATGCGCCGAAACCCGGCGCCAAGGAAATCATTACCTCCTACGACACCATTGCTGTGAGCGGCCGTCTGGCCCTTCTGCGGGTACATCTGGTCACCGGACGCACCCACCAGATCCGGGCACACCTGGCCAGCATCGGCTGCCCGATTCTGGGTGACAGCAAATATGGCAACAATGCCGCCAACCGGGAACTCAAGCTGAAGTACCAGGCCCTGTGTGCCTGGGAGCTGGCATTTCCCAAGCAAATCAAGGATGAGCGGTATGCTTCCCTTGCCGGCAAAGTATTCCGCGCACCGAAGCCCTGGTATTATCAGCAGGTTCTGGACGGAACCCTGAAATAAGCATGAAACTCCCTCTGACAAGCTTTCGTCAGAGGGAGTTTTTGTGTATTTGCGCAGGTAAAGGAATCGTAGGTTTACTTTTGGGCACAGTGGGTGGTATGGTTATACCAAAGGAGGTGCCGCAAAATGGACGCAAAGACTTTCGGAGCTTTTCTGGCCGACACGCGGCGTGAACGCGGAATGACGCAGGCGGAACTGGCCGATATCATTCATGTCACAGACAAGGCTGTGAGCCGCTGGGAGCGCGGCATCGGGTTCCCTGACATCAACACCTTGGAACCGCTGGCGGATGCTCTAGGGCTGAGTTTATCCCAGCTGATGCACGCGGGCAGTACACCGGAGCCTCCTTCGGAAGACACTCTGGAAGACTTTGTGGCCATGCTGCGGCCCGGCCGCATCCTGTGGAGCGGGGCCCGCAGCGCCTTTTTTTGGCTGACTGTTGCTCTGGGGATATGGATGCAGATTGCGTTGCCTCTGCAAGTGACCGTTCACTGGCATAATGTATCAGGTTTCCTCACTCCTGACCAGACAGAGATGACGTTTGTGGTCGCTCTGAAGTGTATCATCAGCAGTGGCATACTTTTGCAGATCTGGCGCCTTGCGGCCAGCGGGCTTATCTTCGTGCAGCGAGGCGTGTTTTTCCGGAGCCTGCTGCCGCTTTTGAAGGCCAGACATCCCCTGCCATACGCTGCCGCAGAATTTGCGGTACAACTTCTCTATTGTGGGCTGATGCTGTGCCCGCTCCTGGCGGAGGCAGTTGTTCTGCTGCTGAATTAAATACGGCATTGCCATTTCGGGCCAAAATATAAAAAAGCAGAGCGGACAAAATGTCCGCTCTGCTTTTTTGGAGGTGACGACCAGATTTGAACTGGTGAATGAGGGTTTTGCAGACCCTTGCCTTACCACTTGGCCACGTCACCTTATGAGCAAAATACCGGCTTAGCGCCGGTACTTTGCTATTTTGTTGGAGCGGCCGACGAGGCTCGAACTCGCTACCTCCACCTTGGCAAGGTGGCGCTCTACCAGATGAGCTACGGCCGCATA
>PPYE01293074.1_pt1 | contig 128679 bp, 129 predicted proteins | sample 1559881 | NCBI WGS metagenome assembly PPYE01 (sample SAMN08240022, study PRJNA423297) | Human gut metagenome, whole genome shotgun sequencing project.
CTTCTCTTCCTTCTTCTCTTCCCTCTTCTCGAATCATACGCTCTCGCTCCAAAATTTTCATATACTCCAGTGATACCTCCTTGTCCTGCTTGACTGTCTGTACCATCCGATGGATGGACATCAGATCTGCATCTTGTATAAATGTCACGATATTTTACCGATCCCAGTTCACCCACAAAGGCGTCTTCGACTTGCCCCAATAGGAAAGGGTAAGCGCCACAGGGTTCATGATCCTTTCTGCGGCCAGTACCGCAGAGTATTTTGTATAGTCTCCTTTTGCATCGATGTCCGCAACAGACCAGAATACGCTAATGTACATGGTATATATGACAGCCAGCGCTGCCGGCATGATCATCTGCCCCGTCATAAACCAGCCGACCAGAGCGATCAGGACGCTGCCGATGATCGCCGCCCCTGCCGGATGTCTTGTTTTTCGGAAAAAGTCCTGCCAACCCCTCTGGATGACAAGAAGAACCAGGATATATCCGATCATCAGTCCCCAGAAAACCGGGAGGAAGCTGCAGATACTCTGCTGCAGCTCTTCTCCTGCAAAGAAAGAAGTCACCACCATAAGGATCGGCGCACCTGGAAGTGCAGACAAATGGAATACCACTATCTGTACAGCCATTTTCGCCGACCACCATACCGCAATGCTGCATCCAATCATCAAACAGACAGATATGATAAAGAAGAGGAACACCCCCTGCTCTGAGTTGCCTTCCATTTCGTCAAGCCCTGTAACATCTCTGGACAAAATCTTCACTCCCAATTCTCTTGTGGATACCCAAAAAAAATCCCTTGTTAAAAGTGTCATTCCCAGATGCAAAAGATAACCCCAGATCAACATTCCTCCGATATGCAGATGAAACCGTCTCTGATCCAGTGAAGTCTTGCTCATATCCTCTGCCAGCACCTTCTGCAGCCGCTCCTTCCAGAACGTTTCATCTCCATCCAGGATACTTTGATCCAGGCTTTCCAGATCCATCCGGCTTTGCAGGATATTTTCACAGGTACGCCGTACCTCTTTCAGCCGGTTTTCTTCCTCTTCTATCTGCATCAGCCTGTGTTCGATCACTGTTTCCAGAGTCTCTTCCTGCATATACAGTTCTTTAATCTCATCAAGTGTGATCCCAAGCAGCCTCAGCACCTTGATCTGTTTCAGCCGCAAGACGTCTTCTTCACTGTATTCCCGGTAGTTATTCTCTTTGTTGCGTCCGGGCTTTAACAGGCCTTCCTTCTCGTAATACCTGATGTTCGCCGCCGGGATCCCGGTCAGACGTTCTGTTTCCTTGATCTTCATATCCCCCGCCTCCCTTTTTCTTTTATAATAGGGGTTAAAGTCACTTTAAGGTCAAGAAATACTTATCATTTCAGCAATACTTTTCTTATCCTTCATATTATTTGCCCTTATTTTCTTTTCCCTATTCTCTTTCATATTGTCACAGTTCCTTCATTTTTTCCAGTATTTTCTGATAAAGCACTTCTTGCATTTCTCCCCTTATCATCTCTTCCATTATCATACCATCTTTAAAAAAAATTATTTTTTCACAATAACTTGCCATTTGAGGATTATGGGTAACCATAACAATCGTCTTTTCAAATTTTTGATGAATTTGTACCAATGAGTCGATCACTACCTGCCCTGATTTAGTATCCAGATTTCCAGTTGGCTCATCGGCAAGAATCAATTGAGGATTATTAATCAGCGCGCGACAAATCGCCGTCCGTTGTCTCTCCCCTCCAGAGAGTTCATATGGCTTTTTTTCTAACAAATGGAGTAACCCAAATCGTTCTGCAAGTTTCTCCATACTCTGTATACATTCTTCATCTGTTCTTTTATCTAGGATCATTGGTAACATAATATTCTCTTTTACTGAAATACTATCCATCAAATAAAAGTCCTGAAAGATAAACCCGATCTCATGCCTTCTGATATCCGCCAATTCCTCACCCCATAGTTTTTCTGTTGCTTTTCCATTAAAGTACACCTTTCCTTTTGTCGGCGCATCGATCAGGCCCAGAATTTTAAGCAATGTAGTTTTTCCGCAGCCGGATTTTCCCATAATCGCTATAAATTCATTTTCTTTCACCGAAAGATTTATTCCTTTTAAAACCTCTATCCCATTCTTACTGTTTGTCACTTCATATTTGGTCCCATAGCTTCGGTATACGTTTTCTATTCTAACTATTTCATTATTCATATCGTTTCCCCTCCACTTTATAGATTACAAGTTTATAGATCATCACTGTCGCAGCCACTTCCACCAACACGCACACTCCCCATATAATCAATGCATGCCGCAAATATTCTTGTATCACTCCCCACGAATATGATCTGAGATAAAATGTTATACTGGTAAATATACCTGTCAATATCAATGATATCAGTCCCGGTATTACCAAAAATCTCCAGATCTCTTTTCTCCATACTCTATACCGGTCTTTCTTCGACATCCCCAGATCTCTCAAAAATTTGGCTCGTCTCTGCCTTTTTTCCATCTCAGATAATGTCTTTATAAGTATCAGAAAAATATATGAGAATACCAGGATGCCAACAACTAGATAATTTGTAACTTTACGCAAAATTCTTTCTATTTGCAGTTCTATAATTGATGTGCTTTTAGAATAATAGCATTTTACTTCTGAACTGTATTTTTCTTCATACACATGATTCGGATTGTCACGGAGCGCCTCCATCTCCTTTTCCAGCTCATCTATCTGCGAAGCTTCCGCTTGAATAAGAACAAGCCTTGTCGGCCCTTGCCTGATCGTAACGCCTGGAATTATATCATTAGGATCAATAATTTCCTTCCCTGTTCTACTATCTGTCTTTTTCCACATCTCTTCCGCTTTTTCAAAGTAGTCATCTGAAAACACCACGATATTTTCTTGTGTTCCCTGCCCAAAAGCTCCTATTAAACTCCTGACTTCTGATCCTACAATTTCTCGTTTTGGAAATCCCGTAATTCTTTCCGGCGTTGTTTTACTATAGTATTCGCATGGCAAACCAATATGTAACCTCTGAGAAGATCTTGGAAATTGAAAATCAAGGGGTTGCGCGCGTACAGAACGATCCTGCTGATAAACAACATATATCTTTTTTCCATTTTCATCCAGATCCGGAAGTTTTGTTTTTGTCAACTGAAGTTCTTCCCCTAACTTGTTATATGTTGTTTCCGAAATTCCTATATGCTGTCCTTGCGGAGATATTGTCCCAGGCGACTCTACTCCAGAAGTCCCGTCAGACGATGCCACTCTGACCATCGGATAACTTGTAATTTTCACAGAATATTTTTCTTCTAATTCTCCAAAAAATTTTTTATCATTTTCATCCGCTATACATACGTAATCATATGGATATAATTCATCTGCATTTTCAGCCAGATCAACCGATATTGCCTGGAAACAAAAATAGAAAAGAGCACATGTATTAACCAATGCAATAGCAAAAAAATACCAGCTTGTTGTCCTGGACTTATGGTACAGTTGGTTCTTATCCATTAGCTTCGTCAGATAATTTTTAGCTTTTTTTAATCTTCTCAAATATAAAGCCATACCATATCTGACCATGAAAAATACCCCTATAAGTCCTATCCCAATCAATTTAATGTCTTCAAAATTATATCTACGGCTATACGAGAACAGGCTCCAGATTAAGATCATGAGTCCCACTATCAAAAATATAGCAATCCCTTTCTGCGGAATTCTTTCTTCTCGCTTATTTCTGGCCGAAACAGAAAAAATGTTAAAATCCCTTGTAATTTCATTTGCAATTATTAATGCTAATATATAAATCAGGAAAAATACACCCAGGCTTTTTATGTACGTTATCCAGGTTACTGGAGCAACCGCGAAAATCCCATCAATTTCTTCTATTATCTTACCACGCAGGATATACAGGATTGCGTTTCCCAGAATCCATCCCATAAATAACGAAACTAAAAAATTCAGTCCTATCTCAAACAGCATCATGATATAAAGCGTTTTCTTTCTGGTTCCTAATACAAGCAGCATGCTATAACTCATAAACCGTCTCTTCAGATAGGTGATCACAATACCAATCATTAAAATAACACTACATATTCCAATGGGAAGGAGAGCATTAAAAACAATTCTTCCCAACCCTGTTCCCATTAAGAAGCTGCCGTTTTTATGCTGTATCTTGAGGATTTCATAAGTTCCCAAACCGACAAGGGTAAATGCTGAAGTCATAAGTCCACATATTCCAAGCAGAAGATAATCCTTCCGGTAATAAAAAAAATTATCCATCATCACTTTCAGAAAAAGTTTGGGATAATTTCCTTCGAAATACAGTCTTCTTCTTTTTTCTTCTTTGTAAATCCGATCTCTTTCAACGCTCCTTTTAGCTTCCTGCTCCGACTCCTTCATGGCATTTGCCATAGCCGGGATCAAACATTCAATAATATTCATCATAACGAGAATCAGAGGATACAAATTTCCTAATATATTTTCTGTCACGCTTCCAGTCCCCTCAAAAAACACAGCCACTTGAAGCAAACCCAAAAACATACCTATGATATTTACATGCCAATTTTTATTCAAGAAAGCAACTAAAAGAGACAGGATACAAGTAATCTGATATGCGTAAAGCAGACCTATTTGCACAGAAAATACACTTGTATCCGTGACACCTTTTGCATATGAATACAACTCATAAATTGTATAATAATGCTTTCCCACCTGAAATACTGGCAGTTGAACAAATATCAATATCCCTAGATAAATTAGAGTAGAAAAAATAAGTTTTGTCTTACGCCTCATTTGCTTCACCTCCCTTTTTCTTTTATCATAGGGGTTGAAGTCACTTTAAGGTCAAGAAATACTTATCATTTCAACAATAATATTTTTTCTTCCGGCATCTCAAGGAACTCCGGCATCCCTTTTTCCTCTAAAAGTCCCAGCAGTTCTCTTTGGACAAACCAGCAGATCTCCTCTGCCCCCTTGGCCGCACCTTTTATGAAATATTTCCGTTCAAAGGGAAGTTCCGCTATACTGCCTACCTCTGCGGCAATACAGTTTTCTTTTCTCTCTCCCCATACCGGAATAAAATCGTGGGCACGAAAACCAATGTGGGTAATATCCTCCGGAACTGTTCTTTTCATCACCAGGCTTACACACCAGTCCGGAATATCTATGGTATGCGCATCGACTCTCCGGATTTTCACAATATTCTTGCAGCCGCTGATCCTGGCCGCTTCCACCCGCTTCGGATCGGCAAAGATTTCTTTGACGCTGCCGCTTCGGATGATCGTTCCCTGATCCATCACCAGCAATTCCTGACTGAACCTATAGATCTCGTCCCTGCTGTGAGATACCAGGATCACAGTCCCATCATAATCCTCCAGCATTTCCTGCATCTCCTGCTGAAGCCGGTCTCTTAAATATACGTCCAGCGCCGAATAAGGCTCATCCAGGAGAATCATCTCCGGCCGGTAGGCCATGATCCTTGCAAGCGCCACTCTTTGCTGCTGCCCGCCGGAAAGCTGCCCCGGAAGTCTTGACTCCAAGCCTTCCAGACGGAATTTCCGGATCATTTCGCTGGTCCTTTCCTTCTTTTCTGCTTTGGTCCCCCGCACTCCCGCGCCGATGTTGGCTTCCACCGTCATGGTAGGGAACAGGGCATAATTTTGAAACAGATATCCGATCTTTCGCTTCTGTGGCTTCCAGTTGATCTTCTGCGTCGAATCATACACGGTCTTCCCCTCGATACAGATCCGTCCGCTGTCCGGCTGTTCGATCCCCGCAATACTTTTCAGCGTCATGCTTTTTCCGCAGCCGGAAGCTCCCAGGATACCAATCCTTTTACTGCTACTGTCCAATTTGATATCCAGCTTAAAATCCCCGTATGTTTTTCTGATTTCTGCCTGTATGGACATGTCTTCTATCTCCTCTTAAGCTACCACCGTTTCGTCTGCTTCATGTGCTTTCCGGATACCAGATTCATCAGGAACACGATTCCGAAGGCGATCAGCATCACAATAACGACCCAGATACCCGCCGTTAAGTAACCTCCATCCTGGATGACCATAGCGATCTTCTGGGAAATCGTCCCTGTTTTCCCTGGAATGTTTCCGGCCAGCATGGAGGTGGCACCGTATTCCCCCATAGCTCTTGCAAAAGTCAGGATGGTGCCGGACAGGATACCAGGCCCTGCTGCCGGAACCGCCACCTTCCAGAAGATTTCCACTTCTCCCATCCCCAGCGTCCTGGCCGCATAGATCAGATTGACATCCACCAGCTCAAAGGCCGCCCTGGCATTTCGGTACATCAAAGGAAATGCGATCACCGTCGCCGCAATAATACACCCAAGCCAGGTCTGCACCACTTTGATGTCAAAATTTTCAAAGAGAAAGATTCCAAGAGGCCGTCTGCGGCTGAATAAAAGCAGGAGGAAAAAGCCCGCCACCGTGGGCGGCAGAACCATTGGAAGAGTCAGGATCCCGTCTACTATGGCCTTGACTCTTGGCCCTGCCTTCACTACCTTTCTCGCTGCAAAGATTCCCAGAAAAAAGGAAATAATGGTAGCCACCACGCCTGTTTTTAATGAAATGTATAACGGACTCCAGTCCAACTCCCTTAAAATCTTAAGGATTTCATCCATAATTATTTTCCTCGCTACCGCTCTACATCCGTATCAAAATAATAGGAGTCAAATACTTCTTTTGCTTCATCAGATAAGATAAACTCATAAAAGTCTGCCGCAGCCTCTGCCTGGAGTTCATCCGCCTCCTCATTCACTACCTGGCAGATCGGATAGATCACGTCTCCGGTCAGATCATAGCTGACTGTTTCCAGGACCTCCAGATCATCCTCATATCCATAGGTGTCTGAATAATAGGTCGTTCCCACTTCACAGGAGCCTTCCGCTACTGCCATTAATACTTTACTTACATTGTCCTGCTCGCTGATCTCCACGCCGCCAAGAGCTTCCGACACTTCTTCCGTGGTATATTCCTCTGCAGCTTTCGAACCGTCCAAAGTTCCCAGGGAGATCAGTGCTTCTCTCGTATACCGTCCTACCGGTACGCTTCCGCCGGCCAGCGCAATGCTTTCAGCCTCGTTCAGATTCTCAAGGCCTGTCACCGTTGTGCCGCTGTCCTTCAAAGACACAACGACCACCTGATTGTTGACGACGTTGGCACGGGTTCCTTCTTTGACCAGCCCGTCCGCTTCCAGATCGTCCATCTGCTTCTGCGCCGCAGAGAAGAAGATATCGCACTCATATCCTTCCTGGATCTGAGTAAGCAGAGTGCCTGAGCTGTCTGCATTAAAGGTAATGGTCACATTTGGCTGAGTCTCATTGTATTTTTCTGCCAGCTCTTCCATCACTGTATTTAAGCTGGCTGCAATAAATACCTGAATCTCTGTCTCACCCAGTTCATCCGTCTCGCCTGTATCCTCAGATGTTTCTTCCTGTGTGGTTTCCTCACTGGTTTCCTCATTTCCGCCTCCTGCACATGCAGTCAGCGAAAACACCATCATACCCGTCAATAAAACCGATACCAATTTCTTCTTCATCTTTTCTCCTCCTTCTTTTGTTCTTTCACTTTTTCTTTCTATTTTTGCATCTTACTTTCTGGCACATTCCATAGCTGTTCCCCGCAGGATCATAAGTCCATGAGGAAGTTCAGGAAGCAAAAACTCCAGCGCCTCGCATACTGCCTTGGGACTTCCCGGCAGATTGACGATCAAGGTCTTCTTCCGGAGTCCGGATACTGCCCGGCTGAACATGGCACGCTTCGTGATCCCCATAGAATAGTTACGGATTCCGTCTGCGATTCCATCAGCCATCCTGTCACAGACTGCGATGGTCGCTTCCGGCGTTACGTCTCTGGGAGAAAATCCAGTTCCTCCGGTGGTAAAGATCACGTCCACCTGCCGCTGATCTGCAAGACGGATCAGTTCCTGCGTAAGAGGCTCCATCCCATCCGGCAAAAGCAGGGTCTCTTTGATCTCATACCCCGCATCTCTTAGCATATCCGCAATGACCGGGCCGCTTTCATCCTTTCGCTCTCCCGCTGCTCCTTTATCGCTGAGTGTAACTACCGCCGCTGTAAAAGGGCGCTTTTCATCCGGCGGCAATACCTCCATCTCATCCCCGGTCCGGATCCTGCCTCCCTTCACTACCTGGGAAAACACACCTTCTCTTGGCATGATGCAGTCTCCCATCTTCTGATAGATCTGGCAGTGCTGATGACATTCTTTCCCGATCTGTGTCAGTTCCAGAAGGACATCCCCGATCTGGAACCTGGTCCCGACAGGGAGACTGGAAAAATCTATTCCCTCTACGATCAGATTCTCTCCAAAAGCTCCCGGCTTAACCTCAGCGCCTTTCCTGCGGAACGCATCGATTTTTTCCTGTGACAGAAGACTGATCTGCCGGTGCCAGTTACCTCCATGGGCGTCGTTTTCAATTCCCCAGCCTTCACGGATCACCGCCTCATCCACAGGATGCTTGCTGGTTCCTCTCTTTTCGCTGATACAGATCCCTGTAATCTTTCCCATGCTATTTATCCTCCTATTTCTGTCATCCTTTTCGTCTCTGTGATTTTTTCAAGCTCTGTAAAGCAGTGTTCCGCCGGTTTTTTCAGGATCGCCTCTTTCAGAATCTCCCGTACGCCTTCCAGATCTCCAGTCCGCAATAGCTCCCTTATAGGAAATGACTCTCCGTAACACAGACAGGGCTTGATCTCACCTGTCGAGGTCAGCCGTAATCGATTGCAGCTGTCACAGAATTTTACGTGCATAGCGCTGATAAACCCGACGCTTCCCTTGTATCCCGGGATCCGTACATATCTGGCCGGACCGTTACCATGAATTTCTACATCCTCCTTAAGCGGCCCGAAATCCTGTGTAAGCTTTTTAAGGATCTCGTCTCCGGCAATCCCTTTTCCTCGTTTTCCATAACCGATGGGCATCAATTCGATAAACCGTACATCCAGCGGCGCGTCTTTCGCAAGCTCTGTCAGGTTCTTCCATTCTCCGTCATTGATCCCTTCCTGTAAAACCACATTGACCTTTACCTTCAAGCCTTGTGAAAGCGCCGCCTCCAGTCCTTTTTGAACCTTGAAAAGATACGGCCTCCCGGTCAGGGATTCATAAACTTCTGGGCAGAGTGTATCCAGGCTGATATTGACTGCATCCAGTCCGGCATGGCACAAATCATCCAGATATTCCTCCAGGAGCACACCGTTGGTGGTCATGGTCACTTCCCGGATCCCCGGTATCTCTTTTAATTTACGGATCAGTCCCGGACAGCCTTTTCGCACCAGTGGCTCTCCGCCAGTGACTTTGATCTTAGAAATCCCAAGCTCTGCTCCGATCCGGCAGAATGTTTCGATCTCTTCATAGGTCAGGATTTCTTTCATGTCTCGCCAGGGAACACCCTCCTCCGGCATACAGTACTTACAGCGCAGATTACAGCGGTCTGTAATGGATATCCGCAGATAATCAATGGTTCTTCCAAGCCCATCCTGCATATGACTTCCTCTTTTCCTGTATATTTTCCTAGCCCTGCTTTCCAAACGGGCAGACGGGATAGTGACACTCGCTGCAGCCAAGACACAGTCCGCCGTGTCCCAGCTTCACAATATCTTTTCTTTCAATCCTTACCCCGGCGGCCAGTTTAGGAAGCAGCAGGTCAAAAATCGTTGCCCTGGCATACATGACACAGCCAGGCAGACCGATGACCGGTGTGCCATCTGCAAAGTATCCCAGGCACAGCATCGCTCCCGGCAGTACCGGAGCGCCATAGGTCACGATATCCGCTCCCGAAGCCTTGATGGCTCCTGGCGTACGGTCATCCGGATCCACGCTCATTCCGCCGGTACAGATAATGAGATCCAGCCCGGATTTTTTCATATCCAGGATCGCTTCCGTGATCCTTCCCATATCATCTCCGCAGAGCCTGTGATCTGTAACCTCAACCTGAAAATCTGAAAGCTTCCTCTTTACCACCGGTGAAAACTGGTCTTTGATCAATCCTTTTTCCACCTCGCTCCCAGTGGTAATAAGGCCGGCTGTCGCTATCTTCCAGGGCAGAAGGCTAAGGAGAGGCCCTTCCTCTTCTGTCCTTGCCGCCTCTTTTGCTGCCTCAAGCTTCTTTTCTTCGATCACCAGGGGAATGACCCGCATCCCAGCAAGCTTGTCCCCCGCCTTCACAGCTGTATCTGTATGACGGGTGGCGATCATCAATTCTTCGATATCATTGACTGCATACAGCCGTAGGGCGTCCACCCGAAAAAGGCCGTCCTGATCTGCGATCAGCTCCGTCTTTCCTTCTTTTACTTCAGTGGCATGCATACCCTCATTTTTGCACAGTTCAAGAAGACGCAACGCGCCCTCATCTTCATGGAGCATCCCTTCTGTTTTCTCCCATACATAGAGATGTTCCTTTCCCATAGACAAAAGCACCGGAATATCTTCTTTTGTTACTACATGTCCTTTCCGGAACCTTGGTCCCTTGCTTACGCCGGGAATGATCTGCGTCATGTCATGGCAGAGCACATGCCCCACCGCTTCTTCTGTCTTTACCAGCTTCAATGTATCCGCCTCCTGTCCTTAAATATAAAAAACTGCCCTTCACAAAAGAGCAGAGTAAAAGAAAGGGGCAGTCCTTCCCCTTGTATTTCTTTATGCCTGCTCTCCTTTTCAAACACGGAAGGCATATCCGTTTCCCGATATACCCTGATGGAACACATGCGTTCCCGGCCCGGCCGCCATAGAAACATCCGTAGGCGGAGAGGCTCGGAGAGTACTGTTTATGATTCATATTTAGTCTGTTTCTAAAATCTTTTCAACGCATTTCCGGAATTCCCAGAGCTTGTCGATATATTCATGCACAATCCTCTGACAGTATTCCTTTACAATAACTCCATCATAATCATGGGCCAGCTGATTTCGTATCTTCAGCATTTCCATCCATATGTCATCATCAATAAGATCTGCCTGATACGAAGTCTTTAACACCTCTCTTGGAGATCCGGAAACAAATCCCGTCATTGCATAATGCTGTATCAGAATATCTTTCATTACTTTCCATGCCAGATCAAAAGTAATACTGAATTTTGCACTTGTACCACTAAGCACAAATGAATCAGCCATATCTCGCTCTCTTGCCTCTGTTAAAGAGTCCAGAGAATTTTTAAACGATTGAAATCTTTTCTCAAATTTTACGTCCATATTGTCTGATATCCTCCAATATAAACTGATTCCGGCAGCTATCAAGGTCCAAAAGATCTATTTTATACAACGTCGGTATCAAATCCATTTCTTCGGCTAATCCTTCAAAATCCTTGACGCCTGAAACTGCGATGTCTATATCACTCTTCTTTAAGGCTGTTCCTTTTGCTCTGGAGCCATATAAAATAATCTCTTTTGCATGATATTTTCTGCAAAGTCCTGCAGCTTCAGTAAGAACCTCTTCTACTGTCATCTTGACTCGCGCTCCTGTCTGATTTGTCTCAAAAAAGAAATCTATTCATTAAAAATCATATCACGGGATTTGTGGAAAGACAAGCAAAAAAGGCATCTTCCGCCTTTAAGAAGATACCTTTTTTGGTTTCATTTACAATATAAAATTGCTGATTATCTGGCAAATCTGAACAACATTGCTCTGCCCTGTAAATTCAAATTTTACTTTTCCTAATCCACTGAAATACATTTCCAGTTCACTATCCAGGTCAAGTACTCCGGCAGTTTCCACCGAATAAGCGCTGACCTTCGAGTATGGAAGGGAGGTAAAATCCTTCTTTTTCCCGGTCATCCCCTGAACATTTACCGCAATGACACGTTTATTTGTAAAAACACAATAATCTCTCATAGCCTTGTATGCTCCGATGACCTGCTCTCCGTTGATCAGGATCTGCTGGATATCTCCCATAACAGAGCCAGGATCAATCTGTTTCATTTTAACATAAGCACTGTTGGTAAAATCAATCATATTTTCTCCTCACTTTCATTGCATATGCAGGCTTCTCTATTTCCGCTTGTTTCTGTCTGCTGAATATGCTATAGTATAGTCAGAAATGGAGCAACCGCCCACAAAGTGGTTAGCCTCAAGGGTATTATATAAGCCTACCTAATCCGCCAAGATTACAAGGTAGGCTTATTTATTTTCGCTTGTTTCTCCTATCAATATAGGCAAGCAGCGCAATCAGAAACGAACCGCCCAAAAACAACAGGCTCAAAACTTCGTATGTATCCATTTGCACCACCTCCCCTCTTTTTCAAGTGCAGGGAGGCTTACCACCTTGCATCACGGTCACTCCGTAAAGAGAGTATAGCACAGCGAACAAAATAGAACAATCTTATTGTATCTTAAAATTTAGGGCTCCCGATAAGTATTTACCTTATCGGAAGCCCTCATTTTTACACTATTCTTTAGAATTTTCCAGCTTTCTTTGCCTCTTCAATGGAAACTGCGAACATTGATTTTTCAAGGTTTTTCATAGTTTTTGCGTCCTACCTGTGTATTACCATACAAAATTTTTAACTACTTTTTGCAACTGAAAACAGTTTATCATCTTATTTGTTTGCGGTCAATACCCACTTGAAACCGTCTGTTTATATCTCTGTTCCAGCTCTGCCCGGCGCAATGCGATATGTTCAACTATCGAGTCTCCATGCTCTTTAAATCCGTTAAAGCCAGACCGATAAACTGACGCTTCTACAATCTCACATTTCTCTCTGATCTCCCGTAGTGATTTACTCATTCTAAGCCGCCTGAGGCCTGCTGCCCGGTACTGTCTTACTCTCTCTAAACTAATGCCGGACTCTCTGGCAATCTCTGATAGTGTCTTGCCCTCTTTATAATATTGTCTGATAACCTGCTCCTGCTGATTGTCTGTATAACGCTCTACAATGCCCCATAATTCGCTCTGCTGATATTCTTTGAATATTTTATCAACCGTATCATCTTCAAGGCTAAAATCGTCTGCTATAGTGTCAGCAAGTGACAGCTCTTCATCTGCTTTTATTGGAGCGTCCAGACTGACAATCTCCTGCATATATGTTTTTATCTTCTGTATTTCGGATAGCGGCAGCAGGCTGTAATCCGCTATTTCTTCGTCTGTGGGCGTGTGTCCGTATGTTTGTTCAAACTCCTGTACGGTTTTCTTGTAATGTGCTATTTTCTGCCTGTATGCGCTTGATATTCGCAGTATAGAGCCGCTATTCTCCATGTACCGCTGAATACTCTGTCTAATCCAATACCGGGCATAAGTCATAAATAAAACATTCTCAGAGGACTCATAATGTCGGACTGCTTCCCACAATCCAAAATATGCTTCCTGCAATAAATCTTCCTCCGGCTCATAATATGCGTATGGCTTTATGAATTTCTTAATCAAAGGCAGATTATTCTCATAAAGCACCTGCATATTTTCCGTTACATGATAACCGTTTCTGATTCGCTCAACAAGTTCCTCGTTACTCATTGCATTTACATCCACCTTTCCATATAATATTAGGTAGATGTATCATTGTGGGAAGTCTTAGCAGATGGCAGCAGGACTTCCCTTTTCTCAATTATAGCAGAAAAAGCGGCACAATGGCCGCTCATTCTTTAAATCTCTGTAATTGTCTCTATTGATTCATCATAATTCATTTTGTACTGACTCATATCCACCAGATAAGCTACAAATATGATAAATCGATATGTCCTCAACATCTGCGCCAGTATCTCCCGGCTGACTAATGCCTTGCGCTTCTCTGCAAAGTTGTCTCCCGGCTCCTCATGGTAGAAGAATGATGTTTTCTCTTTGTACTCAATGAGATAACCCGTCATTATAAAATACCTCCTCAATCTTCCCTTTCGCTATCCTCGGCACTCCCTTCTGGCTCTGCTCTTCCAGCTCTTATAATTAAGTCCTCTATATTGCTTTTAACCCGTGAAACATAGTCAAAAGCAATATCCGTATAAGAATAAATCCTGTGCTGTTCATTGGCAAAATATAAAGCTTCAAGTTTTGTCTTTGGCTCCGTGTCTACTATCTCTGATAATTCACTAAGAACAAAATACGCTTTTTCCAAGTCCATAATTGCGCTCTCACATTCTGCCAAAAAGCAATTCATTTTATTCTGCATATCGCTTATAACTTCCGTTGCTAAAGGTTTCTGCTCCATTTTTATCAAATCCTTTCTTGATTTCTGACCGGACTGCCTCTATAATTAAGACAATCCGGCTTTTCCTATGTGTTGTCGGGTTACTTAGCCTTTGTTGAAGTGCCAGCTTCTTCAAGGGCTTTCTTTAACTTCTCAAGTTCTTTTACTGCCTTGTCGTATGACTCAAGCATTTTATAATACCGTTCTTCTGGTATCATAATCATCTTTTGCACTGTGATTCGCCTCCCTTCTATACTTAATTTTACCCTTACTTACAGTTAAATACCACGACAAAAAACCGCCATAAATCCGCCACAAAACCGCCATTTAAAGTGCCTGCACCTGTGAGCGTCCAAAGAACCGGGCTTTATAAATTGCGCCGTCTCCACGGCTTCCCCAGATCAACGTTACACCAAACAGAGCCTTGCTCCCGTGTGCTACTTCATAACCTTTTTTCTTCCACTCGCTCCATGTGTTCGTTTCTTCCTCAACGCCTGCTGCCGCTTTTGCGTCCTTAATGCGCTTCTGGTTGATTGTAACGGCTTTAGCTGAAAGCCATGCCCTATGAAGTGCTTCAGCAAATGTGACTTTGCCTTTTCTGAAAAGTTCCCATGCCTTTTTCATTATCTGGCTTAAATTGTACTTCATCTTGTTACCTCCTTATCTGGAACAGCCCCGACAGGTCTTAAAGCTATCTAAGGTTTCTTGACCGTCTCATTATCCCCTTACCCTTGTCCGGTGTTATGTTGGTGTCTCCGGTACGCTTTCGCCACTTCGTTTTCACCCTTCGCTGTTCCGTTTCCTTTATCTTATGGTCTTATTATACTGTATATGGTCGTATCTATCAATAGACATACTTCACAAATATACGACTATATATTTGTTTATCTTGTATATGGTCGTACATCTTATAATATGGTATATTCTAAATAAGAATTTTTATGAAAGAAGGTGTAGATATTGGCAGATAATAAGAAAAGTACATACAGAGGCTTTACTCCTGCTCAGGCAGAAGCGCACAAACGATATATGAAAGATTTTGTAGAGATTAAAGTCCGCATGACCGCTGATAAAAGAAGTCTGGTTCAGAGCCATGCCGCCAAAATGGGCGAGAGTGCAACCGGCTTTATCAATAGGGCGATTGATGAGACTATGGAGCGTGATAATCAAGAGTAACCGTTACAGAATAACCGTACCTGTCGGATTTTGTGTTGTAACGGATATTAAATCCCACAACCATTATAATTAATACCAAAATTTCTCTTGATAATTTGAGCAATTTGACAGTATCTTTTTTTACGTTTTCGTGTATAATATAGGTAAGGAATCAAATGATTTCTGTTTTGAGGCGTTTGTCAAAAGTGCCTGTCTAAAAAAAATTGAAGAAATTGTGTAGGGGTTTGTCGGATGTACCTGTCTAAAAAAAAACCGAAGAAATTATAAGGGGCTTAAACAAGTCCCTTATTTTATACATAGGAGTTAAAAATGATTGAACCTCATTGTTGTTTTATTAAAGAACAGTATTTTATTGACAATCCAAATTTAATAAATATGCTTGATCCTGGAAATACAGATAAGCAATCGAAAAGGACTCATTTATGTGTTGAAATAAATATCAACAATAATACTGTATACTTACCATTAAGAAACAATCTTGGTATTCCAGTCCGTAAATTCGGAAAGATTGGCTACCCTGTTCCTTCAAATAAACGTCCGAATGCCGGGCTTGATTATAGATACAGCTTAATAATTAATGATAAAAAATACATAGAATTCCATACCGCACAGAAACTACCAAATTCACAATATAATGTTATAAGTAGGGATTATGATATTATAAAGCAAGAGCTTAACGAATATATCACAAAATATGTAAAAGCAGCCAAAAAGAAGCGCCATACAATAGAGCCACTTTTTAAGCTATCTAGTTTAATTAACTTTCACAAAGAATTAGGAATAAAAGACAAATAATCATATTATTTAAAGGACTTTCCACGAGAGAACAGTCCTTTTTTAAATTTGCGGCAGATTTTGGACGTTACTACCCGTCAGCGTACACCGCCACAAGACCCCTCCCTACCGTCTGATCTGGATAGAGAAAAAGAGCAGTACCGAAGCACCGCCCTAATCATCACATATTCTCTTTAAGCTGTCTCTTGTATTTATAAAAACTATTCCGGGATATTCCTATCAGTTTCATACAATCCAGATCATTCAAACTTCCGTTGAAATCCTTAGAATGTTTCATAATATCTTGCTTCGCTTGCTTTGCTTTCTTAGTCTCTATTGTGCTGCCCTCAGCTCTACCTACTGGCTTGCCCTCTGCTTTTCTTCGTGCTATCCCCTCACTGACTCGCATATGTAGGTATTCCACCTCTTGAGCCGCTGTATTAAAAGCAATCTCTATTTGCTTCTTAGCCAGTATCATAAGATACTCATTAACCCCCTGCAATATACAGTCTACATCAGTGCCAGTTAAGGCAATATGATTATTAAGTGTCTGCCTATATACTTCTGTATCTATATGGCGCTCCTTTAGGAATACAAGATTGATTCCTCTATTGTATAAATCTAAATAGGTTTCAAAGCCTTCCTGTGCGTTCCTTGCCATTCTTGAAACTTCATCAAAGATAACTGTATCTCCGGGCTTCAATGCTTTAACTAATTTATTCCATTTCGGTCTATCCATGCTCGTACCTGTATAGGACTCATCAATAATAACTGCATTAGGATATTCTTTCTTGATATTGGCAATCTGCCTTTCTACTTTCTGCTTCAATGTACTAACCCTCACATATCCATATACACACATTGGCTTTCCTCCTATTCTGTACCATGTTAGACTATAGTTAATAGTTGTACTATCATAATACCCGAATACAAGAGAAAAGTCAATGATTTTAATACTATTTCAAAAAGGTTTATTTTAATACTTATGATGGTAAACCGTGAGGGAAGAACCATGTTACTTTATCCGGCTTCGGTTCAGGAACAAAATAATCATCCAGGTTTTCGCCTGCTGCCGTCAGTTCTTCTCTGCATTCCTCTATCCTACTCAATATTTCATCTTTGGACTCACCTGTGATCTCCGCAACGTCCTCCAAAGAAAAATACTCATGCTCTCCTGTAAAATGCGCCAGACTCATTCTAAGGCCATTAAAAGCGGCTCGCACACTAAACTCATGTTCTCCTATGCCGCTATTCAGTAAATCAGCCAAAAACTCACGTTCATAACCGTATTTTCCATATTTTTCACATAATGCGTCTAATGCTTTTTGAAATGTCATTTCCATAAAATCCTCCTGCCTCCAAAGATACCGTTACAGATAAAAATGCCGTCTGAGGGATTTAGGCGGCTACATGAACCGCCTGCGCCCTCTTATATCTCTATACTGTGACAAATTGCACCTTATTATCTTCCGGGATGAATTTAGTAGGTGTGCGTCCGATATATCCGGCTGAATAGCTTGTTACTCGTCCGTTATTCCTTTGCGGTTTGAGTTGCATATCAATCCAATCTCCCGGCTCAAAAATATCACTAATAATTGTCAAAGTAGTAGTTCCTCCCCACGGCAGAGGGATAGTGACGGTATTCTCCTGCACCTTCAAAATCTTGCAAGCCACAATATCATTATTATGTCTGTTCATTTCTGTTGTCTGTCTGTTATCCATATTCTTTAATCTCCTTTCAATTCCTGCTATGTTCTATTTCCCACTGTAAAGCCTTGTGGTATCGCTCTTGCATAATCTGGTAACGGCTCTTTGTAGATTGATTATTTAGTCGCTTACCAGATAAATAAATCCGTCTGCCTTTATCATCATAGTGTATGTGCCTGTCCTGCGTATCGCCCATGTGAAGCTCCTTTCTCGGCAGCAGACAGCAGATTATAAATATCCGGGTATCTATCATGAAGTTCTGTCCGCTCTGCCAAATTCATGTGATGAAACTGTTCAAAAGTAATCCGTCCGGCTTTCTCTCTGGTAGACATATCAACTGTTACTCTGTCAAATTTCTGTGATCCTGCGTCTGAAACATATCCTCGTGCTAACATTCTTCATATCCTCCTATTCGTCTGGTAATTCTTCTAGTATTTCCGTTTCCGTTTTATTAAATATGTCTGGTAACTCCGGCCGCTTCAATGGCTCACCAATCGGATGCCTAGCGATAATGTCTTGAATCTCTTCCCGTGACATCATCCCGTCATTTTTACTATTCACATCAACAGCATTCTCAAAAGAAATTGTATCCTTATAATTGAGCCAGTTTTTCATAAGGAATATCCCACTCGGCGGAGATATTTTACCTCTTGTCATGCTCTGCTCAAGAAATGCGGCAATGAAACTTTTTGCTCTGCTTATAATCTCTTGTCGCTCTGCATTGCAGTTAATACCGGCATTCCAGTTAAATAGCGTTGTCCGGCCGATATGTAGAGCCAAACAAAGCGACTCAATCCCCGGTCTCGTGCCTGTCCTCTGGCAAAAGCTGAAATAATCATCAATTCGCTGACTAAGTTCCTCATTTGTCTCCGGCTTTCCTAATTCGTTCAGTTCCCGGAGACTCCCGACAACTTCAGAAACAAATTCCGGCTCTAAATCGTCCACTTGCTGTTGTGGAAACTGATGTTTTCCCATAAATTCACGCTCCTTTTTTAATGATGTTCACTATATGAATAATTTGTGTTTATTCATGCTTTTTAGGCATATCTTTATAAATCCGTTCCAATTCATCAAGAATACAAAGTATCAGACTCTTTGCAAATTCTCCCTCCGGCAGAGTTTTGTACTTCTCATAAAGTTCATTGGACGCATCAACTACCCTCGCCCAGTATTCATCATCTTCTCTGACCTCTGCATACTTTCTGTGAAAGTTCACGATATCTGCGTATAATGTCCAGTAAGCCGTCTCTTTAAAATTCATGCTGTACGCCTCCTGTTATATAACTTATGGAGCATCCTGTGGCAGCGTGGACACAAACAAACCAGAGAATTATACACATCTTCATGCCCTAAATCCCTATAATGAACATGATGAACTTGCAACCCATCTTTGCACTTTGATTCCGGTCTATCACACATAGCACACTTATGACCGTCAATCTCTAACCTCTGTTGTCGTTTCTCTTCCCACTCCTTAGAGCGCATATATCTTTTATAAAATTCGGTCTGCATACAACTACCTCTCAAAACATTTCAGTAAATAATCCGCGACTTCATCAATGCAATCCCGGCAATCAATATCACACTTCGCTTTTAGGGCTGTACAGTCAGCCAGTAGCTTCTGCTTTAATTTCTCAGCCGGTGCGCCCTGTGCAATCAGCGGTCTATACTTGTCATATAATACGACTGCCTCCGCCGGTGCAGGCTTGACATCTGATAAAGAAATAACTCCCATATTTTTAAATCTCCTTTCTAAAAAATCCGTTACAAACAAAGGTACGTTCTAATCTTTAAAAGTCTGGAAACCATTGATTTTACTGGATATTTTTTATAGATAGGCATTATAGGCATTTTATATGTAAAGTTTCTATAGAGTGATTTTTAAATATTTACATACGGTTTGCCTATTTTGCCTACTTCATTATTTAAAGGGTATATCTCCGTCTACTTCCATAAATCCATCCTCGGAAAATTCATAATCTTTGATAATATTTCTCACCTGTGATCCGTCTACCATACCACGCTCCTTATAAATGCCCTTCGCCTTGCAATCAGAAATAAAATTCTGTTTGTTCTCAACATGGTATCCGTTCTCACTGCACCACTTCTCATAACGGGCATATGTTTCTTTAACGGAAATATTTTTGCCCTCTGCCTCTGCCAGACATTCATTGATGAAATTCTGTAGCTTATCGCTTGACGCTTCATAATCTGTTGTAGATTTTTTTATTGCCTCCGGCACTTCCAGACCTTCTCGGCAAAATGCTATCCATCCTTCGACCATCCAGTTTAAAATCCCGGACAACGCTTCTTTTGTAGACAGCTTATCTTTCAGTGTCTTGTCTTGCTCCGATTCTTCAAAATGCCGATCAAAACTTACTACCTGTACTCTGTCAGATTTAAAAATCGTGTTGTCACTTACTACCGGCAGAAAATTTGTATTGCAAATCATCTTGAATTTTGGAACAAATTGAAATTCGTCTTGATGAAGAAATCTTGCAACTATGGTATCTCTGCCAGTCAATGTTTTTAGTAATCCAACATCAAGCGGCATTCTCTTCGGTATTTCAGAGCAGACACATAAGCGTGTTCCTGCAAGTTTCGCCACATCCGGGCTTGCTGTCCGGCTGTCTGGATTATTCTTGATTGCCAGTGTCTCTGGCCTGATTGTTTTTGAATAATCGCCCAGAACATCCGCTATTCGCTCAATCATGGTACTTTTGCCGTTTCTCGTGGTGGACCCAAACAGGAACCACATTTTCTCAAGACGTACATCTCCGGTGAGGCACGTTCCGAATAATTTCTGAAGATAATGGATTTTGTCTTTATCGCCTTGCATGACTTCATCTAAAAACTGCTCCCACCGTTCACACCTTGCCTCTGGACGATATTCTGCATTTGCAATTTTAGATAGTAGCAAATCTGCACTATGTTCATGCTTTTCAACCTTATCTTCACGGAACACCAGAACACAATTTTGTAAATTCAGTACATAATCGTCAGCGTCCAATTCCTCATTAGAAATAAAGTTCAGATCCCGGCTGTCTTGTATGATTGCGTTCCGTGTCCGGCTGTATGTCCATGTCAGAGCATACTTTAAATACTGCTCCTTATGCTTTTCATCCTCATCCGGCAGACAATTCACAGCATATATACTCAGAGCCTTAGATAATTCTTTTGCGGATTTTCTCGCCCTCAATCCCTCCCGGTCAAGAATCCACCACTGCCCATCATAATAAAACCAATCCTTAGCTGTCACATTGTATCTATGCTTATTCTCGAATACTGCACTAAATAGCGTTGCACTTCCTATGTCTGTCAGAGGAAATTTATTCGCCGCATCCAGTTCAATCAACTTGCGTACAAGCTGAGTGCCTTTTGGTACGGGACCACCTACGGTTATATCTGTGACGGCTGATCGAATGAGCTTCTCAAAATCCTCATTACTGTGTCCTGCTTCAAAGTAATCTGAAATATCTGCTTTTGGAATATCTGGCACCGGCACTATTACTTTTGCACTCTTAGCAATTCCTTTTAAATCAGATAGAATTGTGTTTGCAACCTTGCGCCCCGGCTCATCATTATCAGCCAGAATGTAGACCTCTGCGCCTTTAAATAATGTTGCAAATTCAGATTGCCAGTCTCCAGAGCCTCCATAGGTCAAGGCTGTATAACCTCGTTTTGTGAGCGTATCAACGTCCTTTTCACCTTCTGGTATAAATATTGGCTTGCCCTCTGCAATCGCCTTATTTAAGGCTTTCAGATCACCATAGACGCTTTTTAAATCTTTTCTGTGTCTGCCGTTCAAACCATAACTAAATCTGTTGTTACACAGAACCCCGTATATCATCCGTTTATCCTGCATACGGATTTTTGTAAAGGCATATTCCCCGTTGATATAAGAAACATAGTTGTAAACTGCTTCAATCCGTTTATGCTCTCGCCCCTCTACATAGGCTCTCCAACTGCTGCCCGGTGGACGTTCTTCAAAATACAGGTCTTGCTTTTTAAGTCCGACCTTTTGTATAATATCCTCAAAATTACATCCGGCATGACAATGAAGCAATGCGCTCCTTCGCCCTTTTGTGATTGTCAGAGAAGCTTGTTTATCGTCATGACATGGACAACGAGCCTGCGCCTTATCTCCGTAGCGTTTCTGTATCTGGAAGTGTGTAAGCACCTCATCAAACTGCATTTTCACACCTCCGCAAACTATCCAGAGTTTCAAGACATGCCTGCGCTATTCCATCCCACTCATGCCATTTCTCACAATCATCTGGTATTGAGTCTCTGAGTTCTCCTGCTGACTTTGCATATTCCTCCAACTCAGTAGCGTCTTTGGCTGTAACGGTTATGTTTCGTTTGAGATACGGAATGTAAACAGTGTTTCTAATCATCTGTTTCACCTCCGATCATCACACCAGTTTCCTCAAAAAATCGCTTTGGCGAAATAAGGTAGGAAAATTGGCGGCTCTTAGGCGTTCTCTTGTATGCACATCCCCACGGAACAATACCCTGCTGCAACATTAAGCGGACTGTCTGCTGATCCATATGTAAAGCCTGCGCCACTTCTGAAATTTTTAAATTACCTTTAACGAATTTGGGAGTTTCAGACTGAATTGCCTGATTATTGGAATTGTTCATGTGTCCACCTCCAAACTATTTCGGTCAGCGACTACCTCCCAACGGATAGCCGGTTCATTAAAACGAAATTTTAGGGATTAAATTTTTTCAATGCTGATACTATCATCTTTTTCTTTTCTTCGGAAAGTTCCCCAGTATTTAGCCATAAATTGAATGTACAACGATGAACGCCACACAGATTAGCTAGTTCATACTGTTTTATTCTGCGTTTACGCATTTCTTTCTTTATATCCTCATTATATTCTGTCAAAACATTTCACCTCTTTTCTGTTGACACCTTTGTTTATTTGTTTTACAATGTCATCATAACAAATTTTTTGTTTGCTTGCAACGCACTTGTGTTCTCTTTTTATTTATACTAATTCTGACAAAATAGGAGTGTCAACATTATGCTAGGATGGGAAAACTATACGTTAGAAGATTGTGACCGAATATATCTCTGCATTAACGATGATAATACTTACACAAATTTGATTGACAATGATTCCATGTTTTACGATAATGGCGCAATGGAAGAAACTTTTTCTTTTGGTTCCATTTGCTGTGAATTGTACAATAGTATTTTTCTTGCAGATAAAATTAGAGTATTTTTTGATAACTACGCTAGAAAATATACCGTTCCTTGTAAAGACTTTTGTTTAAATTTTTATAAGGATTTCCGTTCACTCGGACTAAGCGATCTTGTCACTCGCTCTTTTTTAACGTATATATTTAATTGGAGAAGTTCTGAATGTGATGGCACGTTGCAAACTTTATCTGTAGATAGCTTGTTTAATCCCATAGTTATTTCGTGTCCTGCAATGCTGTCTAATAACAATATTAAATATCCAGACACTACGGCTGATTTATCTGTGGAGTTTTTTGAAGATACTAATGGGATTATGCAAATATGTTATAAAGATTTTGATATGCGTTCCTTGCACGTTCTTGACCTTATTATGTGCCGCAAAAATCATATTGCAATTAAGCAGTGCTTTCATTGTAAACATTGCTTTGTTCCCGTTTCCGGACATAACACAAAATACTGTTCCAGATGTTCAAAACTTACGAGCGAGTATAAAAACGCAAACGAATTTCAAAAAGCGTATCGTAAAAAGTATCGTATTATGCATGTATATCTATCTAGGGGAAAAATAACCAATACTGATTTTGTTAATTGGTGTAATTTTGTCGATTCTAAAAAAAAGAGCTTTCAGGCAGAAAATAATCTTCCTGCTTTTGAAGAATTTTTAAATCAGTCTATGAATCTATACAAGAAGGACGGTGATTAAATGTTAATAAAATGCCCCGAATGTTCCGGCAACGTATCTGACAAGGCTCCAACCTGTCCGCATTGCGGTTATCCAATGAATACCGTTACAAGTACAAAGCCCCGTATCCGTAACGGCAGACCTATTAAATTGCCTAATGGTTATGGAAGCATTCATCAACTTAAAGGACGGCGAACAAATCCCTGGCGTGTCCGTAAAACAAACGGATGGATTACTGACCCCGATACCGGACGAGCAAAACAGACATACATCAATATAGGTTATTATCCTACAAGAGAAAAAGCTATGCAGGCTCTCGCTGAGTACAATGCTAACCCCTACGATCTCAGTACAGATATAACCATCTCAGAATTATATGAACAGTGGATTGCCGCCTATCGTGGAGATAAAGAAGAAAGTTCCATCAGAACTATAACATCTGCATGGGCATATTGCTCATCTGTCTATAGCATGAGGGCAAAGGATTTAAGAGCCAGACATATTAAAGGCTGTATTGAGGATGGATATAGGATAGGAACGCAAGGCAAGAAAAAAGGTAAAAAGATATTCGCCTCAGCCAGTACGAAATCCCGGATTAAATCCATGTTTAATTTAATGTTGGACTATGCTCTGGAATATGAGATTGTAGATAGAAATTATGCACGAACATTTGAATTGTCCGGGGATATTGTTAAGGAAGTGGAAGAAAATAAGCAGGAACACATTATATTCTCAGATAGTGAAATGAAAACATTGTGGGAAAACGTCAATCAAGTAAAATTTGTTGACTGGATTCTTATTCAGTGCTACATGGGGTGGCGTCCGCAGGAGCTTGCTACTCTCCGATTAGATGAAGTATACCTCGATGAATGGTATATGCAGGCAGGCATGAAAACAGAAGCCGGAAAACAGCGGATTGTTCCTATCCATACCAAAATAAAAGAACTTGTCAAACAGAATTATGATTTTGCCTTATCAATTAACAGTGAATATCTGTTTAATGACAAAGGCCAGACACACGCCGGATCATGGTCTGTAACGTATGATAAATACGCTAATCGATTTAAAAAAGTGGTAGAAGAATTAGGGTTAAATCCAGAACATCGTCCACACGACCCACGCAAAACCTTTATTACTATGGCAAAGAAAGCCAAAATGGACGAATATGCCCTTAAAGAAATTGTCGGTCATTCTGTCAAGGATATTACAGAATCAACATATACGGTTCGTGATCTTGAGTGGCTGAGAGACGACCTTCAGAAAATACAATAGGGCAGCAGAAAAGGAGCCTAGTTTTCAGCTCCTTTTTTCATGCAAATATTTGTGTATTACCTCGTGTGTATTACCTGTGTATTACTTGTGTATTACGTGGCAAAATTTAGGGCTTCCGCTGACTTTTCACACCAACGGAAACCCTTGATTTTACGCTATTTCTTAGAACTTTCCAGCCTTAGCAGCTTCTTCAATGCTTACTGCAACTGCAACGGTCATACCTACCATCGGGTTGTTTCCTGCACCGATCAGACCCATCATTTCTACGTGAGCCGGTACGGAAGAGGATCCTGCAAACTGAGCGTCAGAATGCATACGTCCCATGGTGTCTGTCATACCGTAGGAAGCCGGTCCTGCAGCCATGTTATCCGGATGAAGGGTACGTCCTGTACCACCACCGGAAGCTACGGAGAAGTATTTCTTTCCTGCTTCTACACATTCTTTTTTGTAGGTTCCTGCAACCGGGTGCTGGAAACGTGTCGGGTTGGTGGAGTTTCCTGTGATAGAAACGTCAACGCCTTCTTTCCACATGATCGCAACGCCTTCACGCACGTCATTTGCACCGTAGCAGTTTACTTTGGAGCGCAGTCCGTCAGAGTAAGAAATTCTCTGTACTTCCTTAAGCTCGCCTGTAAAGTAATCATACTCTGTCTGTACATAGGTAAATCCATTGATTCTGGAGATGATCTTTGCAGCATCTTTTCCAAGTCCGTTCAGGATTACACGGAGTGGTTTTTTACGTACTTTGTTTGCTTTCTCTGCAATACCGATTGCTCCCTCTGCTGCTGCGAAGGACTCGTGTCCTGCCAGGAAGCAGAAGCAGTCTGTTGTTTCCTCAAGGAGCATTTTTCCAAGGTTACCGTGTCCAAGCCCTACCTTACGCTGATCAGCAACGGATCCCGGAATACAGAATGCCTGCAGTCCTTCTCCGATAGCTGCTGCCGCATCTGCTGCAGTCTCGCATCCTTTCTTGATCGCGATTGCCGCACCTGTGATGTAAGCCCAGCATGCATTTTCAAAGCAGATCGGCTGGATGCCTTTGATCTGGTTATATACATCCAGTCCGGCATCTTTTGTGATCTTTTCAGCTTCTTCTAATGAAGCGATCCCATAACTGTTCAATACTTCATTGATTTTATCGATTCTTCTTTCATATGATTCAAATAAAGCCATTTATGTATCCTCCTGAATTTATAACATTCTTTTTATTGCGGATAAAGCGTATAGATGTTACCATCGATCCGCCCTACCTCGACTACTCTTTACGCGGATCAATGATCTTCACAGCGTCATCTACACGGCCGTACTGTCCTTTTGCCTTTTCCCATGCATCGTTCGGTGTATCGCCTGCTTTGATGAAATCTGTGAATTTTCCAAGGTTTACGAACTGGTATCCGATGATCTCGTCGTGATCATCCAGTGCGATGCCTGTTACATATCCTTCCGCCATCTCAAGATAACGAGGACCTTTGGCTAATGTACCGTACATGGTACCAACCTGGGAACGGAGTCCTTTTCCCAGATCTTCCAGACCTGCGCCTACAGCAAGTCCATTCTCGGAGAAAGCGCTCTGTGTTCTTCCGTATACGATCTGAAGGAAGAGCTCTCTCATAGCTGTATTGATCGCATCACAGACAAGGTCTGTATTCAGTGCTTCAAGGATGGTTTTTCCAGGCAGGATCTCAGAAGCCATGGCTGCAGAATGAGTCATTCCGGAGCATCCAAGTGTCTCTACCAGCGCCTCCTGGATGATACCGTCTTTTACGTTCAGTGTCAGCTTACATGCTCCCTGCTGCGGTGCACACCAGCCTACACCGTGTGTAAATCCGGAGATGTCTTTGATCTCTTTGGCCTGTACCCATTTTGCCTCTTCCGGGATTGGAGCTGGTCCGTGATTTGCACCCTGAGCTACCGGACACATCATTTCTACTTCATGTGAATAAATCATTTTAAAACTCCTTTCAACTATGCACATTTTTCTCTCGTAAGGCTTGTTATTACTTTAACACCATACTTAGTTTTATTTTCTCATATTCTAAATCTTTCGTCAATCGTCACTTTGTTCAATTTTACAGCCTGATTTTTCTGATTTTTAGTTTCCGATCATGCTCCAGAACTCACTGTCCGTCTGATAGGCTTCCAGCTCTTCCAGTTCAAAAGGCGCCGTCACCCAGATATATCCAAGGTCATTTGCATCTCCCTCCGGATAATTCAGGTCAAAGCCGATCTCGATTCCATCCGCATAAACGAAAAAGTTCGGGACATAAGCGCCATCCTCACTGTTCCCTTCCAGCATGCTCTTCATAGCGTCCTGATCCAGCTCCGAAAGGAACTCTTCATTATCCGCTTCATCCCGCATGCCCTGGGCCCATTCATTCAGGAACTCCCCGCTAAGATCCACAATATCCTTCACCTGGTAAACGGCGCCGTCCTTCAGGCTGATATTCAGCGTCCTTAAGCCGGGATCATAATATTCCTCACTGCCCTTATAGCTGTTGTCCCCAAAAACGATGCTTATAAAATCGTTGCTGGCATAGCAGACCTTATATTCTACATAACTGATCAGGGCCGGTGTTGATGCCTGCAGCACACGGTCGCGGATTTCGGTTGACGGATTCTCATAAATCTCATCTACCGTCTGCATTGCCGTTTTCTGGATCGTTTCATTGACCGCATCCTGGACCTGAGTGTCTTCCATCCCGCTGATGACTGGATAATTGACGTAAAAATCAATCATAACCGTAGAATTCTGTTCTCCATTTTCCGAATACACATCTTCCTCTAACTCATAAGACAGATCGTCTGCAATTTTTTCTTCTATCGCATCGATCCCTGTCAATTCTTCTGTGTCATCCTGGGAACTGTCATTTCCAAAGTCTCCGCCGTCATCATAGTATCCGCCGCCATCTCCGAAATAGTCATACGCCTCTCTGGATCTGGCAGATTGTTCCATCATACTTGCCACATTTCTTACCAGAAAAAAGCCAGCCACACCCACTGCGATCAGAAGGCATGCTCCTATGACTGCAGCCAGGATCACCGGTTTTTTGGACTTCTTTACCGGCTGTACCAGACCCGGGATCACGAAAACTTCCATAGGCACATAGGTAATCCCATTCTGCGTCTGTTCTTCCCCGGTGATCTGCATTCCCAGATGAAGGTAAGCTTCTACAGCCGATGGAGCAGAGTTTACTGTCAGTTTCCTGACCCCCAGCCTCTGCGCCGCAAAATTATAGGCCGACTGGAAGAGCATGCGCCCGATCCCTTTTCTCTGCCAGTTCTTCCTCACAAAGAAAAGTGCGATGTGGCCATCGGACATAAGCGCCAGTGTCCCGGTAAGCTCCGGCCCCTCATAGGCGCCAAAGAAGATGATCCCGCCGCTTTGAAGCATGGGCAGCAGGTTCTCATACTTGATAAACTTCTGAAATTCCGCCACTCCCTCCGGCGTATACCGCGGGGCAGTTTCCTCTGCAAACACCTCCCATACCAGATGAAGTGCCGGAAGTATTTCCTGTTGATTTAGTATCCTGATCTCCATAGTTTCCTCCTGTCTCCTAAGTGCCTTCCATTAAGAGTTGATCAGTGCTTCCCTGAGGATCGTCAATGCTTTTGCAACAGTACTCTCTCTGTTTTTTGCCCGGTTGCCGGTAAAGTGAAATTCATAGGCCCTTGCCTCTCCATCTGCATAACAGCCGACATAGACCAGCCCCACCGGTTTCTCCTTCGTACCTCCGTCCGGGCCTGCAATCCCGGTTACAGATATTGCCAGATCTGCTCCGGCAGCCTTCGCTGCGCCCTCCGCCATCTCACAGGCCGTCTCTTTGCTGACTGCTCCATACTGTTCCAGCGTAGCATGGGAAACACCAAGAAGTTTTTCTTTTGCCTCATTGGAATAGGTGATATAACCTTCCATATAAACGGATGAGGCTCCCGGCACGTTGAGAAGCCGTCCGGCCACCAGCCCTCCGGTACAGGATTCTGCTGTGGTAACGGTTTTTCCCTTCTCTTTCAGAAGCTCAACTATTGTTTCCTCCAGTGTGACCGCCTCTTCCGTAGTAAAGATCTGACTGCCGAACCTCCGGTAAAGCTCCTCCATCATCGGTTCCATCATCTCGTCTGCCGTTTCTTCATTTATCGCCTTTGCCGTGATCCGTAAATGTACCTCCCCGGTCTTTGCATACGGTGCGATGGTAGGATTGGTCTGGCTTTCCATAATATCTGTGATCATGGACTCTACTTTGCTTTCGCCAAAGCCGCAGATCTTGACCATCTTAGAATAGATTCCTTCTGGTTCCAGCCGGTTCAGGAACGGACGGATGTCTCTCTCAAACATCGGCTTCAGTTCGTTAGGCGGTCCTGGCAGCAGGATTGCTGTCTTCCCGTCCTTCTGAAGGATCAGCCCCGGCGCCGTTCCGTTGTAATTGTCAATCACCATGGCGCCCTCTGGCACTTGTGCCTGTTTCCAGTTGTTTTCTGTGATCTGCCCTCTGTGGTTCTGATCAAAATATTCCTGGATCCTTGCCCTGGTATGTGGATCCTCTAAAAGCTCCATGTCAAACACCCGGGCCGTCACTTCCTTGGTCAGATCATCTTTGGTAGGTCCAAGCCCTCCGCTCAGGATCACAATATCCGACCTTGAGACCGCACGGCGGATCGTCTCTTCCATCCGCTGTTCATTGTCTCCTACCACACTCTGGTGATAACAGGACAGCCCCAGCATCGCACACTGCTCCGCCAGATATGCTGCGTTTGTATTCACGATATTTCCAAGCAGGATCTCTGTACCTACACAGACCAGTTCAACCGTCATCCTACATGCCTCCCTTTGTCAGTACCTGTACGTTCTTTGCAATATAATCAATCAAAGATACCACTGTCAGGATCAGTGAAATCCAGATCAATGCTGTTCCGATCAGATCAAACACGCCGCCCAGATTCATGATCAGTACAATGATCATGGCCATCTGAGACACAGTCTTGAATTTGCCCCAGTAGCTTGCCGCAATCACGATCCCGTTGTCAGAAGCCACCAGGCGGAATCCGCTGATAATGAACTCACGGGCAATGATCACGATCACAAACCAGGCGGAAAGCTGCCCGGACGGGATCATACATATCATGGCAGAGCAAACCAGAAGCTTGTCCGCCAAAGGATCCATAAACTTTCCAAAATTTGTCACCAGGTTCCTGGCTCTTGCGATCTTTCCATCCAGCATATCAGTCAGACTGGCTACGCAGAACAGGATCAGGGCGATCCATTTATTGGCTTCCCCACCCACATCAGTCAGCATAAAAAATACAAAAAACGGGACCATGATGATCCGCAGTACGGTTAATTTGTTTGGCAGATTCATACTATCAACTCTCCTATCAAATCATATTCTAATGCTCCGGTCACACGCACCCTGGCAAAATCTCCGGACATCAGTTCTTCTTCTGTATTTACAAAGATCAGGCCGTCCACATTCGGCGCATCCTTGTATGTCCTTCCCACATAAGCGTTCTCGTCGGCTACCTTGCCTTCGATCATCACCAGGACTTCTGTCCCGATCATGTCCTCCGCCTGGTCAAAGGCGATCTCCTGCTGCAGTTCCATCAGCTCGGCCTGACGCTCTTCTTTTATCTCCTCCGGGATCTGATCCGGCATCTCAGCCGCCGGCGTATCTTCTTCCGGCGAATAAGTAAAGACTCCCAGACGGTCAAATTCCATCTCGTCGACGAACTCCTTAAGCTCCTCGTGCTGCTCCTTTGTCTCTCCCGGGAACCCGGTGATCAGAGTCGTCCTGAGACATATGTCCGGGATTTCCTTCCTGAGCTTGCCGATCACTTCTGTAAGCTGCGCTTTGGAAGTCCTTCTTCCCATCCGCTTCAGGATGCTGTCGCTGGCATGCTGAATCGGCAGATCCAGATAATTGCAGATCTTCTTTTCTTCCTTCATCACCTGGATCAGATTGTCGTCGATTTCTTCCGGATAGCAGTAAAGGATCCGGATCCAGCGGATCCCGTCGATCCTGCAAAGCTCTCTCAAAAGACGGTGCAGGGACTTCTCTCCATAAAGATCCTTTCCATATAATGTGGTTTCCTGGGCCACCAGGATCAGCTCTTTTACTCCCTGGCCGGCCAGGTCCTCTGCTTCCTTAAGAAGCCGCTCCATGGGAACGCTCCGGAAATTTCCCCGGAGCTTTGGTATGATGCAGTAGGTGCAGTGTTTGTCACAGCCCTCCGCAATCTTCAAATAGGCATAATGCCCTCCTGTGGTAACGATCCTGTGGGGATCTGTAAGCGGCAGCGCGTCAAGGTCGTCTGTTCGCACATGTCCGTTTCCTTCCAGCGCTTCCCCTATCGTCTTTACGATCTCTGTATAAGCCGTGGTGCCAAGAACGGCGTCTACCTCCGGAATCTCATCTAAGATCTCCTGCTGATAACGCTGTGCCAGACATCCTGTCACGATCAGCGCTTTCAGCCTTCCTTCTTCTTTGTATTGTGCCATCTCCAGAATTGTCTGGATACTCTCTTCCTTGGCGTCATGGATGAAACAGCAGGTGTTGATGACAATCACGTCTGCCTCCTGCTCATCATCCGTCATCTGGTACCCTTCCTTCGCAAGAAGCCCCAGCATGACCTCTGAATCCACCAGATTCTTGTCGCAGCCAAGGGATATAAATAATACGTTCATGCTTCCTCCTAAAGCCGGTTTCAAAGAAGGGCAGATACCTGCTGGCATCTGCCCTGTATCCACGTGCTTTCCGGCCGTGTTCTTTTTGATTTTTATACTTCTTCTGTCCCCTGTGCCTCTTCGGCCTCACTTGCATGGGCAGCTTCAAGAATCTTATCCTGCTCTTCCTCTCCGATGATCTTGATCTTGGACTGGTTCAGCTCGTCGATCGCAATAGACAACGGCTTCTCTCCGTCCTTTACAGCCACCAGCGGCATGGAGCCGTCAATGATCTCACGGGCTCTCTTTGCAGTAGCCATCACGATGGAGTAACGGCTGTTGACTACCTTGGTCTCGCCCTCTTCCACATCTTTATTTACCACTTTCATCAGATCTGTATAAGATGGATGCAACATGTTTTATTCTCCTTTCAACTCTTCTTTCATATGCTCCATAAATGCGGTATTCCGAAAACCTCTTCTGTGTTCTCCCTGGATGATCTGGTGCATTTCTTCCACACACTCATCCAGAACGTCATTGATAATCAGATAATCATACCGGTCCATAAATTCCGCCTCTTCCGCCGCACGCTTCATACGGCCCTCGATGACTTCCGCGGACTCTGTTCCCCGGCCTGTAAGCCTGCTTCTAAGCTCCTCCGCCGTCGGTGGAGTTACAAATAAAAGCAGAGTCTCCGGAAAAGCTTCCTTTACTTTCAGCGCTCCCTGGATCTCGATCTCAAGGATCACATCCTTTCCCGCTTCCAGCTGCTCTTCTACGTAAGTACGGGGTGTCCCGTAATAATTATCCACGTATTTAGCATACTCTATCAGTTCTTCTTTCGCAATCATTTTTTCAAATTCTTCTACCGAGCGGAAGAAATACTCCCGTCCTTCCTGCTCCCCCGGCCTTGGCGACCTGGTGGTTGCAGAAACAGAGAGGGCATACGTTTCCTCATACTTTTTAAGCAGTTCCTTCATAATGGTTCCCTTTCCGGCGCCGGAAAATCCAGAAACCACGATCAGAATTCCTTTTTCTTTCATGTACTGCTCCTCCCTATTCGATATTCTGGATCTGTTCTCTTACTTTTTCGATCTCTGTCTTCAGATTGATTCCAACGTTGGAAGTTTCCAGGTCATTAGCCTTGGAAAGGATGGTGTTGGCCTCCCGGTTCATCTCCTGGGCGATAAAGTCCAGCTTCCGTCCGATTCCGTTTTCATCGGACTTTAATGTCTCCTTCATATGTACAATGTGGCTCCGGAGTCTTACGATCTCCTCGTCCGTACAGATCTTGTCCGCAAACATGACTACCTCTGCGGCGATCCTGCTCTCTTCGATCTGGGTATCCTCTAAGAGCTCCTTTACCTTTGTCTCCAGCTTCTCACGATACTCTGCAATAATCTGAGGCGAACGCTTCTCAATCTGCTCGGTCAGCATCAGCATGTCGTCCAGTTTTTCTAACAGATCCTTTTTCAGATTCTCGCCTTCTGTGCTCCGCGTCTCCACAAACTGGCTGATCGCTCCCGAAAGCGCTTTCTTAAGCTCGTTCCACAGCTCCTCTTCATCCACGGCCTGCTCTTCCATCGTCAGGACCTCCGGACACCGGGACAGGTGTGAAACCCGTACATCATTTTCCAGGCCGAACGTCTCCTGCATCTGCTGGAAATACTTCAGATACTCTCCTGCCAGCGTCTCATTATACTTCAGCGCCACCTGACTCTCTGAGAGATCCTCATAGGTGATAAAAATATCTACTTTTCCTCTCTGGACACTTTGTTTTAACAGACTCCGGATGGCTGTTTCGAAGAAATTCAATTTCTTCGGCATACGGATATTGACATCCAGGTACCGATGATTAACGCCTTTCATCTCTACCACGAATCTTCGCTGTCCTTCCGCCACCTCACAGCGTCCGAATCCAGTCATACTTTTGATCATAATTACTTATTCCTCTTTCCGTGCATTTTATGCCATCGTTAATTATAAGGCATTTGGAATATCCCGTCAACTATGATATACTAAGAAGCAATCACATTTTAAGGAAGGATTTTGATTATGGCTTTCGACGGAATTACTGTAGCTGCACTCACAAAAGAGCTGAAAGAAACCATCTGTGACGGCAGGATCGCAAAGATCGCCCAGCCGGAATCAGACGAGCTATTACTGACAATAAAAACAAAGGAAGGACAGCGCCGGTTATCCATATCAGCCAGCGCCTCTCTCCCCTTGATCTATCTGACAAATGATAATAAACCAAGCCCTATGACTGCTCCCAATTTCTGTATGCTCCTTCGCAAACATATCGGGAACGGCCGGATCGTGGACGTCTCACAGCCTGGCCTTGAGCGGATCATCCAGCTTCGGATCGAACATCTGGACGAGCTTGGCGATCTGCGCCAGAAAACGCTGGTTGTTGAGATCATGGGGAAACACAGCAACATCATCTTCTGCGACGAAAAGGACCAGATCATCGACAGTATCAAGCACGTGCCGGCTCAGATGAGCTCCGTGCGGGAGGTTCTGCCGGGAAGGCCTTACTTCATCCCGGATACGATGGAAAAGCAGGATCCTCTTACTGCTGCAGATGAAGACTTCTCCCGGGCACTTCGGGGAAAGCCCATGCGGATCTCCAAGGCAGTCTACACCAGCTTTACCGGCATCAGCCCGGTTGTCGCCGAAGAGATCTGTTACCTTGCAGGCATTGATTCCCAGATGACGGCCTCTGACCTTACTGATGACATGCTGACCCATCTGTACCGTCAGTTTCAATATTATATGGAAGATGTCAGAAACGGCGCCTTTAACCCGGTCATTTATTTCGACGGGAATACCCCGAAGGAGTTTTCCGCACTGCCGCTGACCCACTTCCAGAATCTGGAGAAGAAAGAATACGGCTCCATCTCCGAGGTACTCTCCACTTATTATGCCACCAGGAACGCACTGGTCCGCATCCGCCAGAAAAGCGCGGATCTCAGACATATCGTGCAGACAGCACTGGAGCGGAACCGTAAAAAATACGAGCTTCAGTCCAGACAGCTGAAGGATACAGAAAACCGGGAGCTCTATAAAGTCTACGGCGAGCTGATCAATGCATACGGCTACCAGCTTCCGGAAGGTTCCAAAGAACTGACTGCATTAAATCACTATACCGGCGACGAGATCACCATCCCGCTGGATCCTGTCAAGACTCCACAGGAAAACGCGCAGAAATATTTTGCCCGGTACAACAAACAGAAACGGACCTATGAGGCACTGACCGAACTTATTTCCGAGACCGGAGACGAGATCCGATACCTGGAATCCGTAGAAAGTGCCCTGGATATCGCCCTCTATGAGGAAGACCTGACCCAGATCAAAGAGGAACTCTCTCAGGCAGGTTACATCCGCAGGAGACAGCAAAAGAAAAAGGCCAAATTTTTAAGCCGTCCTCTTCACTATGTCTCCAGTGACGGCTATCATATGTATGTAGGAAAGAATAATCTTCAGAATGAAGAACTGACATTCCACTTCGCCTCGGGAAATGACTGGTGGTTCCACGCAAAAGGTGTACCGGGTTCCCATGTGATCCTGAAAAGCGGCGGCGACGAGGTTCCGGACCGTACCTTTGAGGAAGCCGGGCGCCTGGCAGCCTATTATTCCAAAAACAGGGGAAGCGAAAAGGCCGAGATCGATTACATCGAGAAAAAGCATGTAAAAAAAGTAAACGGCGGCCGGCCGGGATTTGTGATCTATCATACCAATTATTCGCTGGTCATTGATTCAGATATCAGCGGAATTGAAGAAGTGAAATAAAAAGGGAGGGTACCCTGGAGCCGTAAAACGGCGTAGGATACCCTCTCTTATCTTCTTATACTTCCATCCCGGCCAGATAATCGATAAACTGCTGGGCGGTTCTTCCGGAAAGGCCTCCATGATTCAGTTCCCACCGTCCTGCTTCTAAGAGCAGCTGATCCTCCGGCATCTCGATTTGATTCCGCTTTGCCAGTTCAAGCACGATTTTCTGGAACTCCTTCTTCTCCGGCTTTCCGTAATAGATCGTCACTCCGAACCTTGCTACCAGAGACAGTTTCTCCTGCACAGTATCGTTGGTATGCAGCTCTTCATCCCGGTCCTGCTTATCCCGGAAGGTTTCCCGGATCAGGTGACGCCGGTTAGAGGTGGCATAGATCAGGATGTTATCCGGCTTCTTTTCCAGTCCTCCTTCGATCACCGCTTTCAAATATTTATATTCAATCTCGAATTCTTCAAAGGACAGATCATCCATATATATGATGAATTTATAGTTCCGGTCTTTGATCTGCGCGATCACGTCATTGAGATCCTGGAACTGATGCTTGTAGATCTCGATCATCCGGAGTCCCTGGTCATAATACTGGTTTAAGACCGCTTTGATGGAGGAAGATTTTCCAGTCCCCGCATCCCCGTATAACAAACAGTTGTTGGCTTTCCGGCCTTTGACAAATGCCTCTGTATTATCCACCAGCTTCTTTTTCGCGATCTCATATCCTACCAGATCGTCCAGGTGTACGTGGGCGATCTTTGTGATCGGCACGATCTTTACGCCCTCTTCCGTATGCTCTACCCGAAACGCTTTGTGAAGCCCCAGCTTTCCAACCCCGAACTCCTGATAGAATTTTGTGACTCTCTCTTTAAAAACCCCGGCGTCCGGCGCCTCCGAAAGCGAGCGGCTTAAGGAGCAGATCCGATCCCGGATCCTCTGGTTAAATACTTTCCCATGTCCGCTGATACCCTGATAATCACAGATCAAAGAAAGAAGATCCGTCTCAAAAACAGCCTCCATCTCCCGGAAATCATAATCAAACAGTTCCTTAAATATAGCAAAGTCATGGAGCGCCGCCGTATTGATGCTTCCATCCACCGCCCCTACGATCTCGCAGGAGGTGCTGTAGGCATTTTCATTGCTGGCCAGAAGATAGGTCAGATAGTCCTGCCAGAGATTCCCCTCAAATCCATGGCTGACCGCCAGTTCTATAAGGCCGTTCACTACGTCCGCCAGAAGAGCGGCCAGATCCTCCCGGTTGTAATACTCATTTTCATATTCTTCCATCAGAAAGACCATATCTTGCAAAAGCTGGCCTTCCTCCATATTCTTATATAAGATCAGTTCATTCGTCCGCATTGTATTTTCCCTCTTAATAATTTCCAAGAATCCTTAAGTTTGTACTTTCTTCCCGCAGCCCCCGGATTGCGTTCTTTACCGCTGCATCCGCCAGGTTTCCTTCAAAATCGATGAAGAACCTGTATTCCCAGTTTCTGCCCTTCACCGGCCGGGACTCGATCTTTGTCATGTTCAGATCATTATATATGAAATGAGACAACAGATGATACAAAGAGCCGCTGGTGTGCGGAAGCTCAAAGCAGATGCTGATCTTATCCGCATCCTCCAGGAATATCTTCTGGTTGGTCACCACGATAAAACGGGTGGAATTATCCAGATCATCATTGATCTGATCCTGAAGCACCGTAAGGCCATGGACGCTGGCCGCATAGGCGCTGCAGACTGCTGCCTGGCTCTTATCTTTGTCTTCCAGGATCTTCTTGGCCGCGATCGCCGTGTTCGCCACGCTGATCTGCTGCCAGTCGCTGTGTTCGTTCAGGAACCGGGACGCTTGCATCAAAGCCACACCCTTGGAGTAAACTCTCCGGATATCCGAAATCTCTGCTCCCGGAAGCCCTGCCAGTGTATGTTCGATCGGGATCGTGGTCTCTCCTACGATATAATTTTCGAATTCTACCAGCAGATCGTACATCTCATCCACGGCTCCTGCTGTAGAGTTCTCAATAGGAAGCACCGCAAAATCAGCCGATCCCTCTTCGATCGCCTCCATCGCCTCCCGGAAGGTCTGCACGTAAAAACAGTTGCAGTTTTCTCCGAAATAGTGTTTGGTGGCCGCCTGACTGTACGCCCCGTCAGTTCCCGGAAATACGATCCTTGCATTTCCCGCATGGAGAGAGGAAACGCCGATAAACGGAAGTCTCCCAAGGGCGCCGGCCTGCACCAGCTGCTGATACTGAAGTTTCCTGCTCATGGACATCAGCTGTTCATACAGCTCATGTACGCCTTTTCTGTTAAATTCAGTGGACACCTTGCTCTCCACACTTTTCAGCTTCTCGCTCTCCCGCTGGCGGTCAAAGACCTTTCTGCCATTCTGGATTTTATATTCTCCCACCTGTCCGCAGAGATCCATTCTCTTTTCAAACAGTTTCACGATCTCGTCATCTACCGCATCCAGCTGTTCTCTTAATTCTGTCAATGATGCCATATCCTGTACTCCTTTTTCAAAACTAAAAATTATTATAGTACATCCCGACCGTAAAATCCACCTTACATTCTTAACCTTTTTTAACAATTCCTTTGTTTCCTATTTTGAAAAATTTCCATGCAGACATTGAAAAACTTTTGTATTTAGTATATGATGTATGAAAGATTTCAATATATAGCAGGGAGGGAACCATATGAACACGACAGAATGTATCCGTACCAGAAGGAGCATCCGAAAATTCAAGGCTGCACCCGTTGATCATTCACTTTTAGAGTCATTGATTTCTGACACTTCTTATTCCCCATCGTGGAAAAACAGTCAGATCACCCGTTTTATTGCTATTGAGGATTCTTCTATTCTTGATTCCATCGTTCAAGATTATACCCCTTCTTTTAATTCCGATATTATTAAACAGGTGCCTGTTCTTCTGGCAGTCACTTTTGTAAAAGGACGATCCGGCTTTGAACGTGATGGTTCTTTTTCTACGAAAAAGGGAGACCGCTGGCAGATGTTCGATGTGGGTGTGGCTTGCCAGACCTTTTGTCTTGCCGCACACAATGCAGGACTTGGGACTGTGATCATGGGGATCTGGGATGAAGATGGAATCACGAAGCTGTTAAAGCTGCCCGATGATCAGGAGCTTGCCGCTTTGATTGCAGTGGGCTGGCCTGACGTCGACCCGGATGTCCCGATGCGGAAATCCGTTGATGAGTTATTGACCTATTTATAACAAACAATTTGAGGAGGTTTTTATGAGACATTTGATGAGCCCGCTGGATTTTTCTGTGGAGGAGCTGGACCAGCTCATGGATCTTGCTGCCGATATTGAAAAGAATCCGGCAAAATACGCACATGCCTGCGAAGGGAAAAAGCTTGCCACTTTATTCTATGAGCCCAGTACCCGTACTCGGTTAAGCCATGAAGCGGCTATGCTGAACCTTGGAGGAAGTGTACTGGGATTTTCTACCGCTGATTCCAGCTCCGCCACAAAGGGAGAAAGCGTGTCTGATACGATCCGCATGATTTCCTGTTATGCAGATATCTGTGCTATGCGCCACCCGAAGGAAGGTGCTTCCATGGTAGCCTGCCAGCACTCGGAAATCCCGGTGATCAACGCTGGAGACGGCGGACATCAGCATCCGACTCAGACGCTGACTGACCTTCTGACCATACGTTCTCTTAAAGGACATCTGGACAATATGACAATCGGCCTGTGCGGAGATCTGAAATTCGGCCGTACCGTACATTCTCTGATCCACGCTCTGGTACGTTATCCCGGCGTACGCTTCGTGCTGATTTCTCCGGAGGAATTAAGACTTCCAAGCTATATCCGGTCTGATGTACTGGACCGCCAGAATGTTCCTTATGAAGAGGTTGTTCGTCTGGAGGATGCCCTGCCGGATCTGGATCTGCTCTATATGACCCGTGTACAGAAGGAACGCTTCTTCAACGAGGAAGATTACGTCCGTATGAAAGACTTTTACATTCTGGATGCGAAAAAGATGGAACTGGCTCCGGAGGATATGTATGTACTCCACCCGCTTCCCAGGGTAAATGAAATCTCTGTCGAAGTAGACAAGGATCCGCGGGCCGCTTACTTTAAACAGGCAAAATACGGAGTCTACATAAGAATGGCGCTGATACTGACACTGCTGGAAATCAAAGTTGATTAGGAGGAATCATCATTATGGTAAATAACACTCTGACCGTCGGACGGATCGAGGAAGGCTTTGTGCTGGACCACATCCAGGCCGGAAGAAGCATGGATATCTATAAATATCTGCACCTGGATAAACTGGACTGCTGCGTGGCTATTATCAAAAATGCCAAGAGCAGCAAGATGGGTAAGAAAGACATCATGAAAATTGAATGTCCCATTGACTTTATGGATCTGGATATTCTTGGATTTATTGATCACAATATCACCGTCAATATTATCAAAGATTCCGAGATTGTTGCAAAGAAAAGCCTGCATCTTCCTTCCCGGATTACCAATGTGATCCGGTGTAAGAACCCCAGATGCATTACTTCTATTGAGCAGCAGCTGGATCACGTTTTCGTGCTGACGGATCCGGAAAAAGAGATCTATCGCTGCAAATACTGCGAAGAGAAATATGATGGGCCGATGCGCCGGAAGAAAAAAAGTTCAAAATAAAAAAAGCAAGCAAGACGATAAGCCGGGTTATGTCGTTGGGTAATCATCTATCCAGGCCCATCGTTGCCGATGGGCTCAAGCGACCAACCTAAGACGTGACGGGCCGCCACATTGTCTTTATCCGGTCTTGCTTCGGATGGGGTTTACATGTGCCCCCTCTGTTGCCAGAGAGGCGGTAGTCTCTTACACTGCCCTTCCACCCTTACCTTCTCAGGAAGAAGGCGGTTCATTTCTGTTGCACTTTCCTTGGAGTCGCCTCCACCGGACGTTATCCGGCATCCTGCCCTGTGAAGCCCGGACTTTCCTCATCTGCGGCCTTTCGGCACCTGCAGATGCGATTACCTGTCTTACTTGCGTTTTTCCTGTATACTATTTTCTATTTCTGATTATCTGTTCGTCTGTTTTACCTAATTTTCGTTAAGGCCCTCGTCTTCGATCAAAGAATCTCCATCCGCTGCTGTCGTTGCAAGTTCATCGCAGCGCTCGTTCTGCGGATGGCCGTCATGGCCTTTTACCCAGTAAAAGGATACCTGATGGGGATCTTTTGCACCTAACAGCCGTTTCCAAAGGTCTGTGTTCTTGACGGGTTCATTCTTGCCCCGCTTCCATCCCTTTTTAAGCCAGCTGTCGATCCAGTGCTGGTTAAATGCATCCACCACATATTTGGAATCAGAATAAACCTCCACCTGGCAGGGGCGGTTCAGCGCTTCCAGACCGGCGATGACTGCCATCAGCTCCATCCGGTTATTTGTTGTCTTACGATACCCCTGTGATATTTCCTTGGTGTGAAGATTCCCTTTTCCGTCTACATATTCCAGCACGGTTCCATACCCACCCGGCCCATCCGGGTTACCTCTGGCTGCTCCGTCTGTATAGATCTTTACCAGCATCCTAGATGTCTCCTTTGATGACCTTGACCGCATGTACCAGCTCCGGCATCAGGAAATGAAGCGCTTCTCTTGCAGCCTGTGCCTTGCCCGGAAGGTTCACGATCAGAACATCCTGACGAATTCCTGCAATACTGCGGTTCAGCATCGACCGTTTAGTCAGCTGCATCGTATGAGTCCTCATTGCTTCTCCAATCCCCGGAACCTCTCTGTCGATCACGTCTCTTGTCGCCTCCGGCGTGCAGTCCTGCGGCCCGCATCCGGAACCTCCGGTGACAAGTATCATATCTGTCATGTGATTATCCACCATCCGCTGCATAACCGTAGACAGCACCTTCCGGTCTGTAGGAAGAGCCCGCATAAATACGATCTCCAGGCCGGCCTCTGTTACCATATCCCGGATAATCTCCCCGCTTTCGTTTTCTTTTCTTTCTCTGTATATATCTGTGTTCGCCGTAATGATCGCAACCTTCATATCCTACGTACCTCCATCTAATTCTCTGATTCGTATACTGCTAAATTAAATATTACCTCTTTTAGCTCAGGATTGCAATAAAAATTCGTCAGATAATGATGCACACCAGACCGCCGTTGCTGTCGTTTACGATTTTCTGCATAGTATCCTGAAGCTTCTCCTGGCTGGCTTCATTGATCATAGCCATTTTGTTTCTCATACCGTCCATTACCAGATCCTCCACGGATTTGCCGAATATATTCGTTCCCCAGATGCCCTCTTCACTGTCCTTTGCTTCTCCCAGGTAACGGATCAGATCCTGGGCCTGCTGTTCATTTCCTACGATAGGGGCGATCTCTGTCTCAATATTTGCCCGGATCAGATGGATGGACGGAGCCTCCGAATGGATCTTCACTCCATATTTGTTGCCCTGACGGATGACCTGAGGGTCATCCAGATGGATTTCCTCTTTCCTTGGGCTTACCACGCCGTAACCTTTCATTTTCACAGACAGAAACGCATCTTTGATCTCCTCATACTCTTCTCTGGATTCAGAAAGCTGCTTCATCGCTGAAATCAGCTCATACTGTCCGGTAATCGGGATTCCTGTCATCTCACTGAGCATCTCATAATAGTGGGACTCATGAATTTCGATGCGGACTGCCACGCGGCCGGTGTTCATCTCAATATGATCCAGCCGGATCCCCGAAATATAAGGGCTCTCTGTGTCAAGAGGAAGTGACGCTGCATCCTTGATCTCGCTGACAGCCTCCAGGATCCCGGACGCCTGCTGCAGAAGATCCTGCTTGATCCTGTGATCGGACGGAAGCATTTCCACCCACTTTGGAATAAAAAACTGAATCTCGGATACCGGGAACTCATACAAGACAGCCTCCAGGATTTTGTGAATATCTTCCTCTTTAAGCTGCTCACAATTTACCGGAATGGCAGTCACATGATATTCCTCCTGAAGCTCTCTTGCTGTCTGCCTTGCTTCGTCCCCATAGGGTTTCTTGGAATTGACCAGTACCACAAAAGGCTTGCCTATGCTCTGAAGCTCCTGAATCGTCTGCTTTTCTGCCGGCCGGTAATTGCTTCTTGGTATGTCCGTTATGCTCCCGTCTGTGGTAATAACAATTCCGATAGTCGCATGATCATGGATCACCTTTCTGGTTCCGATTCCGGCTGCCCTGGTAAACGGGATTTCATGGTCAAACCAGGGCGTTTTCACCAGCCGTTCTTCCCCGCCTTCAATATGGCCGGAAGCTCCCTCTACCATATATCCCACACAGTCGATCAGACGGACGCTTACGGCAATATCCTCCGACAGCCGGATCTTTGCCGCATCCTTAGGCACAAATTTCGGTTCTGTTGTCATAACCGTCCTTCCGGATGCCGACTGAGGCAGCTCATCTCTTGCCCTTTGCTTCCCATGCTCCTCCTCCATCTGCGGAAGCACAAGAAGCTCCATGAACCGCTTGATAAACGTGGATTTTCCTGTCCTCACAGGCCCCACCACACCTATGTAGATCTCTCCGCCAGTCCTGGCCTGTATATCTTGATACAACTGATCTGTGTCCATACAAATACCCCCTTGCTGTACTTGTAACAGTCTATGCAAGGGGGAAATCCTTTTAGAACTCTTCTTTTTCCTTTTCTACTCTTCCCAGGTCAGAGATGAGATCTCCGGCTTGCTGTCCCTCAGCATCAGGTCTTTTACGGCCTCTCCGGGGTTCTTGTTTTCAAACAGCACCTGGTTTACCTGCCCTATGATCGGAAGAGACACACCGTATTTCTCTCCCATCTTCACAGCTGCCTTCGTGGAATATACGCCTTCCACTACCATCTTCACCTCGTCCATAGCCTCCTGCATGGACATCCCCTGTCCGATCAGGTAGCCCGCCTTCCGGTTCCGGCTGTGCACGCTGGCACAGGTAACGATCAGATCTCCGATCCCGGTAAGACCGGTAAAACTTTCCAGCTTTCCGCCCGCCTTCACGCCAAGCCTTGCAATCTCTGCAATCCCTCTCGTGATCAGGGCTGCTTTTGTATTGTCTCCATAGCCAAGACCATCTGCAATACCGGCCGCCAAAGCGATTACATTTTTTAAAGAACCGCCCAGCTCCATCCCCAGGATGTCCGGGCTGGTATAGACGCGGAACACTTCATTCATAAACATATTCTGCAGATATTCCGCCGTCTTTTTTGTCTTTGCACCGATAACCACACTGGTTGGAAGTCCTCGTCCTACCTCTTCTGCATGGCTTGGCCCTGACAATACCGCTACATCTGCCTGCGGAATCTCCTGCTCGATCTGCTGTGACAGGGTCATCAGAGTGTCCTCCTCTATTCCCTTTGCAACATCCACAATGATCTGCTTCTCCGGAATATAAGGGCTCATCTTCCGAGCCGTGCTTCTGGTAAACGGAGACGGTACCGCCAGGACGATAAAGTCCCTCCCCTTTACTGCCGCTTCCAGGTCCGAAGTAAATGCCATATCCTCCGGGATCTTTACTCCGGGAAGCTTGCTTACATGCTCTCTTTTTGTGGAAAGCATCTCCACTTCTTCTTCACTGATGGACCATACAGTCACCTGGTGCCCGTTTTTGTGGAGCAACAGCGCCAGAGCAGTTCCCCAGCTTCCTGCTCCCATGATTCCTACATTTGCCATAGTAACTCTTCCCTTTCTCTTTTATTTTTTCTTTCCGACGCTTAATTTATTTTCGGTGCCGGATAATAAGCGCTTAATATTTGCCCGGTGCTTAAAAAATGCGGATGCCAGCAGAAGTGCGGCGATGGCATACATCTCAAGGAGAGCACCTTCCGGCACTCCAAAACCTCCCTGCTGCCCGTAAAATACGATCTCGATCAGATAGATGGTAACCACCACCAAAGACCCCACAGACACATAGCGTGTAAGGCCCACGACTATGAGAAATGCCGCAAGGCAGACAAGCACCATGGGAAGCGGCAGTGTACTGGCCAGAAGGCCTGCTGTGGTTGCGATCCCCTTGCCGCCCTTAAACTTCATATAGAATGGGTAATTGTGACCGAACACGGCTCCCATGCCGGCATACATAGCATACAGAGGCGCAAGCTCCGGATGCATCCCGCCAAAGATCAGCCGTACGGCGATCACAGCAAATATACATTTGAAAGCATCTCCAAGGAAGGTGATAAGTCCGGCCTGCCATCCCAGCACCCTAAGTGCATTGGTAGTCCCGGCATTGCCGCTTCCCTGGTTCCTTATATCGATATGCTTAAACTTTCCGTAGATATATCCTGTCTGAAACAGGCCGAATATGTACCCGATCAGCAGGCATAAAACACGTTCTATCATGGCCGGTCTTTTTCCTTTCTCTCCCGTATAAAAAATTTCAGAGATGTGCCCCGGAATCCAAAGGCCTCCCGGATCTTATTTTCCAGATATCTGGTATATGAAAAATGCATCAGCTCTCTGTCGTTTACAAAGATCACAAAGGTCGGCGGTTTGACTGCTACCTGCGTGATATAGTAAAGCTTCAGCCGCTTGCCCTTATCGGACGGTGGCTGCTGCATGGCTACCGCTTCTGTCATGATTTCATTGAGCACACCGGTCGCCACACGCATGGTCTGATTTTCAATCACCATGTCGATCATATCATAGAGCTTGATCAGACGCTGCCCGGTCAGTGCAGACACATACATGATCTCTGCATACGGCATGAAGGAAAGGATCCGGCGCACCTCCTGCTCATACTCACGCATGGTACGGTCATTCTTCTCAATAGCATCCCACTTATTTACAACGATGATGATGCCTTTCCCACGTTCATGGGCAATACCGGCGATCTTGGCATCCTGCTCTGTCACGCCCTCCACGGCGTCGATCACCATCAGGACCACATCGGCCCGCTCCACTGCCGTGACAGTACGGATGATGCTGTAACGCTCCAGTTCCTCTTTGATTTTATTCTTCCGCCTGAGGCCGGCTGTATCAATAAATACATATTCCTTTCCATTGTGGACGATCTCGGTATCAATGGCATCTCTGGTGGTACCTGCCACATCGGAAACAATCACTCTCTGCTCTCCCAAAAGCTTGTTTACGATTGAAGATTTGCCCACGTTCGGCTTTCCTACGATAGCGATCCTTGGCCGGTCATCCTCTGCCTCTTCTGCCTGATGTTCCGGGAAATAGGATGCCACCACATCCAGCATATCTCCGATACCCAGACGGGAAGCTGCCGAGATCGGCACCGGATCCCCGATTCCCAGATTATAGAACTCGTATACATCCGGCATAAACTTTTCAAAATTATCCACCTTATTGACCACCAGCACCACCGGTTTCCCGGAACGTCTCAGCATGTCCGCCACCTTGGAATCCGCATCCTGCAGCCCCTGGCGCACATCTGTAATGAAAATGATCACATCCGCCGTGTCGATGGCGATCTGAGCCTGCTCCCGCATCTGGGAGAGGATCACGTCCCTGCTGTCCGGCTCGATTCCGCCGGTATCGATCAGGGTAAATTCTTTATCCAGCCAGGAGACGTCCGCATAGATCCGGTCTCTTGTTACTCCCGGCGTATCCTTTACGATGGAAATCATTTCTCCTGCCAACACATTAAATAATGTTGATTTTCCTACATTCGGCCGTCCTACTACGGCCACCACTGGTTTACTCATTACAACCTCCTGTATCCAGCTTCTTTCCTGTAATTGCTTCTATCAGATCTTGTCCGCTTGATTTTACAATATCTGTCCGCACTTGTAAAGTCTCTCCAAGTTCCGCCAGTGTTACATCGTCCAGAAATACGTCCTCCTCGCTGCGGAACATGTTGCAGGGGAGCAGAAGAACTTCTCCCAGCTCTTTCTCCTTAAGCTGGCTGATCAGATCCTGCCCGGTGACAAGCCCGGACACGGTGATCAGCTCTCCAAAAAAGTCATTGCGGATCGGATAAACATAAGCCCTGACATTCGGACATTTATCTGTGATTTTCTCCGCCATTTCGCAAATATAAGGATATGCCAGATATCCCGTGGCGATGGAAACTTCCCGGGTATCTTCGTCTCCTTCCAGCTTCTCATAAGCCTCCTGAAACTCTTCTTTTAAAAGGCGCAGCATCCCCACTCCGTTTTCCAGCTGCAGGTACCCATCGTACCGTCCTTCTTCCGGCAGCTCTTCACCAGCCAGGATATACCACTCGTCTCCGGCATGGATAAAATGTGTGCCAAATTTCTCATAAAAGTATTCCTGCCAGCGGTGGATCGTCTCCAGCACCTTCTTTGCATCCTCTCTGGTAAATGGTTCCAGAGGATAGAGTCCCTCTCTGTATTTTGTAAGGCCCACCGGAACCACGGACACACTCTGAAGCTGCGGCAGATACCGGCTCATATCACGGATGCTCCGCTCCAGTTCCTCGCCGTCATTGATTCCTTTGCAGAGTACGATCTGTCCATTCATCATGATCCCGCCCTCTGAGAGCCTGTCTATTTTCTTCAGCGCCTCTCCTGCAAACCGGTTATGGAGCATCTTGCACCGAAGCTCCGGGTTGGTCGTATGAATCGACACGTTGATGGGTTCCAGATGATATCTTAAGATCCTGTCAATATCATGATCGCTCATATTTGTCAGTGTCACATAATTGCCCTGCAAAAAGGAAAGGCGGGAGTCGTCATCCTTAAAATAAAGGGTTTCCCTCATCCCCTTTGGCATCTGATCAATAAAGCAGAACATGCAGTGATTGCGGCAGGACCGATACTCATCCATCAGGCCCTGTTCAAATTCAATCCCCAGATCCTCGTCATACTCTTTTTCAATCTCAAGCTCCCACTCTTCTCCGTCCGGCTTTTCAATCAGCAGGACTACTTCTTCATCATGGATGAAGAAATGATAGTCAAATACATCCTCCACTACGTTTCCATTGACCTCCAGGAGCTTGTCTCCCGGCTCCACGCCCAGTTCTTCGGCAATACTTCCCGGCGCTACCGACCGTATTTTATGTTCATGCTTTTTTAATTCCTGCTTCATATATTTCCCCCAGCTTTTGTCTTTTACCTTCCTATTATACCCTACCAGGCCAGATTAGTCCAATCAGTAGTTGACCTTTTTATGGAAAAGGTGATATAAATGTTATAGTAGAATGAATTTTACAGATAGGAGAAAATTATGTCGAACATCGAATTAATGGAAAAGGCGCTTCCGGTAGCACCGTTAAAAATAGCCGCGCTGGATTCCTGCAAAGAACTGGGACAAAAGGTGAACAACTACATTGTCCAGTTCCGTAAAGATACCCGCAAGGAATCTCTGGATTCCCCTCTTTTCTGCAATTACCAGTCGGACAACTATCTGATCAGCTGCCGTTGCCCCCGCTTTGGAAGCGGCGAGGCGAAAGGACTGCTGGATGAGACCATCCGCGGCAAGGATCTCTTTGTCATGGTAGACGTCTGCAACTACAGTCTGACCTATACTGTCAACGGCCATCTGAATCATATGTCTCCGGATGACCACTATCAGGATTTGAAGCGTATTATTTCTGCTGCTAACGGAAAGGCTCACCGGCTGAATGTGATCATGCCGTTCCTGTACGAAAGCCGTCAGCACAAACGTACAAAACGAGAGTCTCTTGACTGTGCACTGGCTCTCCAGGAACTGGCTGATATGGGTGTCAGCAACATCATTACTTTTGATGCCCATGACCCGAGGGTGCAGAATTCTATTCCGCTTCACGGCTTCGATAACTTTAATCCGCCGTATCAGTTTATGAAAGCCCTGCTCCGTGCGGAGCCGGATCTTAAAGTAGACAAGGAACACCTGATGATCGTAAGTCCGGATGAAGGTGCCATGCATCGTGCCGTCTACTTTTCCAATGTCCTTGGCGTGGATATGGGTATGTTCTATAAGCGCCGCGACTACTCCACCGTCATCGGAGGCAAAAACCCCATCGTGGCGCACGAATTCCTTGGCGACGACATCCGCGGCAAGAATGTGATCATCGTGGATGATATGATCTCTTCCGGAGAAAGTATGCTGGATGTAGCACGGCAGATCAAGGAGCGGGGAGCCGGACGGGTCTTTGTATGCACCACATTCGGTCTCTTCACCGATGGATTTGATAAATTTGACGACTACTACAATGCCGGCTACATTGACAGAGTCATCACCACTAACCTGACTTATCTTCCGCCGGAAGCACTTGAAAAACCTTATTTTGTCGCGGCTGATATGAGTAAATTCATTGCCCTCATCATTGACGCATTTAACCATGATATTACTATCGGCAATGTGCTCGACCCGACAGACCGGATTCACTCACTGCTGGAAAAGCACCGAGCGGGAATCCCGTTTTAGCCTCCGGAAAACATTTTTAAAAGACAAAAGATCAAGGGCCAGACATCATCTGCAGTCCTTGATCTTTTTTTGCTTCATTATTTGATCACGCGTACTTTCAGTACATCCTTTACCGCTCTTAACTCTTCTACGGCTTCCAGTGTAATCTCTGAATCAATATCGATCATCGTGTAGGCATAGCCGCCTTTGCTTTTATTGGAAAGATCCGCAATATTAATATTATCCTCTGCAAGGATCTTGGTAAACTGTCCCAGCATGTTTGGAATATTGTGGTGTAGAAGAAGGATTCTGATATTTTTCCCCTTAAGCCCCATATCACAGTCCGGATAATTCACGGAGTTTTTAATATTTCCATGCTCCAGGTAATTGCGTATCTGTCTTGCGGCCATACGGGCACAATTATCTTCTGATTCCTCGGTAGACGCTCCCAGATGCGGGATTACAATAGCTCCTTTGACTCCTGCGATCACCGGTGTGGGAAAGTCTGTCACATAATGCTTTACCTGTCCGGACACCAGAGCATCGATCACAGCTTCTTCCTCTACCAGCACATCCCGTGCAAAATTCAAAAGAACAACACCCTTTTTCATCAGGCTGATAGCATTGCCGTCGATCATACCTTTTGTGCTCTCATTGGCCGGAACGTGAATGGTAATATAATCACATTCCTTATATATTTCATCTGCCGTCTTGGCATGGTGAATACTGCGGTTCAGCCTCCAGGCTGAATCAACAGACACAAAGGGGTCAAAGCCATAGACATCCATTCCTAAGCTGACAGCCGCATTTGCTACCAGAACGCCAATGGCGCCAAGACCGATGACTCCCAGCTTCTTTCCTTCCAGCTCACAGCCCGCAAAGGCTTTCTTTGCCTTTTCTGTATCCTTTGCAATGTTTCCGTCCTCTTCATTTTCCTGGACCCAGTTGATCCCGCCGATAATATCCCGGGAGGCAAGGAGCATTCCGGCGATCACCAGCTCCTTGACGCCGTTTGCATTGGCTCCTGGCGTATTAAAGACTACGATTCCTTTCTCCGCACATCGGTCCAGCGGGATATTATTGACCCCGGCGCCCGCTCTTGCTACTGCTTTTAATTTATTTCCAAATTCCATCTCATGCATGGCAGCGCTCCTTACCAGGATCGCGTCTGCTTCTTCCGCACGGCTTACCGGCGCATATTCTTCCGTAAATTCCCGGATTCCTTCTTCTGAGATCTGATTTAAACAATGATACTGATACATGGCTATCGATTCTCCTCTTCAAATTTTTGCATAAATTCCGTCAGTGCTTTTACACCGGAGATCGGCATAGCATTGTAGATACTTGCGCGCATCCCACCCACCGTACGATGGCCTTTCAAATTAACAAATCCGGCCCCTGCAGCTTCTCTGATAAACCTGGCATCCAGTTCCCTGTCCCCCGTCACAAAGGGTACATTCATCAGAGAACGGTCTTCCGGAACCACGGTTCCCCTGAACATACTGCTCTGATCCAGGTAGTCATAAAGAATCTGTGCCTTCTTTTCATTATGCGCTTTCATGGCTGTCAGGCCTCCCTGCTTCTTAAGCCACTTAAAGACCTTGCCACAGATATAGATTCCGTACGCCGGCGGAGTATTATAAAGAGATCCTGCATCTGCATGTGTTTTGTACTGCATCATTGTGGGGGTTCCTGGAAGTACATCTTCTGTGATCAGATCCTCCCGGATGATCACGATTACCACGCCTGCAGGGCCGATATTTTTCTGGACGCCGCCGTATATGATGCCATATTTGCTCACATCCACCGGTTCCGAAAGGAAACAGGAGGATACGTCCGCCACCAGGGTTTTTCCCTTGGTATTGGGAAGTTCTTTGAACTTTGTTCCATATATCGTATTATTTTCACAGATATATACATAATCTGCATCCTTAGATACCGGGAGATCTGAACAGTCGGGAATATAGGAAAATGTCCGGTCCTCCGAGGAGGCGATCACATTTGCTTTCCCGTACTTTCCCGCCTCTTTCCAGGCCTTCTTTGACCACTGTCCGGTCAGGATAAAGTCTGCTGTCCGGTTTTTCATCAGATTCATCGGGATCATGGCAAACTGAAGAGAAGCCCCTCCCTGCAGAAATAGAACCTTATAATTCTCCGGAATGTTCATCAGCTCACGTAAGTCCGCCTCCGCGGTATCAAGAATCTGCTGGAACGATTCTGACCGGTGACTCATCTCCATCACGGACATACCGGTTCCCTGATAGTCTAACATCTCGTCTGCTGCTTCCTGTAACACTGCCTCCGGCAAAACTGCCGGACCCGCTGAAAAATTGTACACTCTGCTCATCATCGTTCCTGCCTTTCTGCAATTGTTTTATGCTGTTCCTTTTTTTGCCGGACGCTTATGCGTCTGCCTCTTTTTCATTCAGATCCTTTTCATCAAAGGCCTCGCTGATCGCAGCGCCGGGCGCTACCATCGGCCATACCTTATCATCACTGTCGATCTGACAGTCGATCACCACCGGCCCGTTCATAGAAAGCGCCTTTGCAAACGCTTCTTTAAACTCTTCTCTTGTGGATACACGTATTCCGGCTGCACCCATGGCTTCTGCAAGTTTTACAAAATCCACAGAATCGTTCAGCACCGTTGCGGAATACCGGCCGCCATAGAAAAGGTTCTGCCACTGGCGCACCATGCCCAGCACGTGATTGTTGACCACGACCTGAATAACCGGAATCTGGTAGCGGGCCGCTGTTGCGATTTCATTCATGTTCATACGGAAGCACCCGTCTCCTGCAATGTTTACGACTGTTTTTTCCGGGCGTCCCGTCTTGGCGCCAAGGGCCGCGCCCAGGCCATATCCCATAGTTCCAAGTCCGCCTGATGTCAGAAGTGTTCTTGGCTTTGTATATTTATAGTACTGAGCCGCCCACATCTGATGCTGCCCCACCTCGGTCACGATCAGAGCATCGCCTTTTGTCTGGCGATAAATCTCTTCCACTACATAAGGGCCGGTCAGCAGTTCCGGATGGTAGGTCAGAGGATATTTCTCCTTATATTCGCTGATCCTCCGGATCCAGGATTTGTGCTCCTGCTGATCCAGTCTGCTGTTTAGGATCTTGAGGATTTCTTTGATATCTCCCACAACGCCTTCCGTGATCAGAACATTTTTATTCATCTCCGCCACATCAATATCGAACTGGAGGATCTTTGCATTTTTCGCAAATTTCTTTGCATTTCCGGTTACACGGTCGCTAAATCTCGCTCCCACCACGATCAAAAGATCACATTCGCTGACTCCATAATTGGATGTTTTGGTGCCGTGCATCCCGAGCATCCCTGTGTATAAGGGGTCTGTTCCCGGAAAGGCTCCTTTTCCCATCAGAGAATCTGTAACCGGAGCATCCACCTTCTTCACGAAAGTATAAAGTTCTTCGCTGGCTCCTGAGAGCACTGCGCCGCCGCCCACAAAAATATACGGTTTTTCAGATTCTTTGATCAGTTTTATTGCAGTCTCGATATCCTCCTCGCAGATATCTTTTCCCGAATACACCGGCTGAATCTCCTGCCGCTGGTATTCTGCCTTATTGGAGGTGACATCCTTAGGGATATCCACCAGCACCGGACCAGGACGGTCCTTCTTTGCTATCACAAATGCTTTGCGGATCGTATCCGCCAGCTGTTCTACATCCTTTACAATAAAATTATGCTTGGTGATCGGTTGTGTGATTCCGGTAATATCCACTTCCTGGAAGCTGTCTTTTCCCAGCAGGGAAACGCCTACGTTACAGGTAATGGCTACGATAGGGATGGAATCCATATATGCGGTGGCAATCCCCGTCACCAGATTGGTAGCTCCCGGTCCGCTGGTGGCCAGGCATACGCCCACTTTTCCCGTGGCTCTTGCGTATCCGTCCGCCGCGTGGGATGCTCCCTGTTCATGAGAAGTCAGGATATGGCGGATCTCATCCTGATGCTTATACAGCTCGTCATATACATTCAGGATAGATCCTCCCGGATATCCGAACACGGTATCCACACCCTGTTCCTTCAGACATTCTATTACAATTTCTGCTCCTGTCAACTGCATACCTTATCTACTCCTGTTCTTACGATATTCCTTATTTATTTCCCGGCACCTCCAGGATCGCGCCGCGGTTTCCGGATGTTACCATTGCCGCATAGCGTGCCAGGTACCCGGTGGTCACCTTTGGTTCTCTTGGCTGCCAGTTCTCTTTTCTCTTTGCCAGTTCTTCCTCGGATACATCTAGTTCCAGAGAAAGACTCGGAATATCGATCTTGATGATATCTCCTTCTTCTACCAGTGCGATTGGTCCGCCCACTGCTGCTTCCGGTGATACGTGTCCAATGGAAGCTCCCCTGGACGCTCCGCTGAACCGTCCGTCTGTGATCAGTGCCACGCTGGAGCCAAGGCCCATACCTGCGATCGCGGAGGTTGGATTTAACATTTCCCTCATGCCCGGGCCTCCTTTTGGCCCTTCATAGCGGATCACGACTACATCGCCCGGATTGATCTTTCCGCCCTTGATAGCTTCAATGGCATCCTCCTCGCAGTCAAAGACTCTGGCCGGTCCTTCATGCACCAGCATCTCGTCTACCACAGCAGAACGTTTTACCACGCTTCCGTCCGGAGCCAGGTTACCCTTCAGCACAGCCAGGCCGCCTGTCGGTGTATAAGGATTGTCGATCGGCCGGATCACTTCCGGATCCTTATTGACTGCCCCCGCAATATTTTCGCCTACGGTTTTTCCGGTCACGGTCATACATTCGGTATGCAGAAGACCCTTTTTATTAAGCTCTGCCATAACTGCATATACGCCGCCGGCTTCATTAAGATCTTCGATATAAGTCGGACCGGCCGGCGCCAGATGACAGAGGTTCGGGGTCTTTTCGCTGATTCCATTGGCAAAGTCAATCTCAAAATCCATGCCCACCTCATGTGCGATAGCCGGAAGGTGCAGCATACTGTTGGTAGAGCATCCAAGCGCCATATCCACCGTCAGCGCATTTAAGATGGCCTCTTTTGTCATGATATCTCTCGGGCAGATGTTTTTCTCCCACAGTTCCATCACCTTCATACCCGCTTCCTTTGCCAGGCGGATCCTTGCGGAATATACCGCCGGGATAGTTCCATTACCCCGAAGTCCCATACCCAGCACTTCCGTCAGGCAGTTCATGCTGTTGGCCGTATACATGCCGGAGCAGGAACCGCAGGTCGGACAGGTATTATTTTCAAATTCGCATAACTCTTCGTCGGTGATCTTTCCGGCCGCATTGGCACCGACCGCCTCAAACATACTGGAAAGACTGGTCTTCTTTCCCTTTACACGGCCGGCCAGCATCGGTCCGCCGCTGACGAAAATAGTCGGCACATTGATTCTCGCTGCCGCCATCAAAAGCCCCGGTACGTTCTTGTCACAGTTCGGCACCATCACCAGTGCGTCAAACTGGTGCGCCATAGCCATAGCCTCTGTAGAGTCAGCGATCAGGTCTCTGGTCACCAAAGAATATTTCATGCCGATGTGCCCCATTGCAATCCCGTCACAGACCGCAATAGCCGGAAATACGATCGGCGTACCGCCCGCCATGGCAACCCCCTGCTTTACCGCATTCACGATCTTATCCAGGTTCATGTGTCCCGGCACGATCTCATTATAAGAGCTTACAATACCTACCAGAGGACGCTCCATCTCCTCCTTCGTAAGTCCCAGCGCGTTAAATAAAGAACGGTGCGGCGCCTGCTGTTTTCCCTTTGTAACTCTATCACTTCTCATATCACTACCTCCTTGGGGACGTACCCCTTTGCAAAAGGGGTACGTCCCCAATCGCCAATCAGGGTGTCCCTTTTTGCATTTTACCCTGTCCCTATATGTAACTTGCGATCAGATCGCCCATCTTCGCGGTGCCGATCTGCTCTTTGCCTTCGGACATAATGTCGATAGTCCGATAGCCTTTTTTCAATACTTCTGCCACTGCGTTTTCGATGGCGTCTGCTTCTTTGTCGAGATCAAAGCTGAACCGCAGCATCATGGCTGCCGACAGGATGGTGGCGATAGGATTTGCTATGCCTTTTCCTGCGATGTCCGGCGCCGAACCGCCGCTTGGCTCGTAGAGGCCGAACTTTGTCTCGTTTAAACTTGCGCTTGCCAGCATCCCGATGGAACCGGTCACCATGCTGGCCTCATCGGACAAAATGTCTCCAAACATGTTTTCTGTAAGGATCACGTCGAACTGCTTCGGGTCTTTAACTAACTGCATGGCACAGTTATCTACCAGCATATGCTCCAGCGTCACTTCCGGATACTCTTTCGCCACTTCCTCCACGACTTTTCTCCAAAGCCTGGAAGCATCCAGCACATTTGCCTTATCCACGCTGGTCACTTTTTTCCGCCGCTTCATCGCAATATCAAACGCCCGCTTTGCGATCCTGCGGATCTCATTCTCATTATATGTAAGTGAGTCATATGCTGTCATGACTCCGTTTTCTTCCACGGTTTTCCGTTCTCCGAAATACAGTCCTCCGGTCAACTCCCGCATGATCATCATGTCAAAGCCACCTTCTGTGATGGACTCCTTTAACGGACAGGCTCCTTTCAGTTCATCATACAGGACTGCGGGCCGCAGGTTAGCAAACAGATTCAATTCCTTTCGGATCCTTAAAAGTCCTGCCTCCGGACGTTTTGATGGTTCTAACTGGTACCACGGCGAGGTCTTGGCATCTCCGCCGATCGATCCCATCAGTACCGCGTCACATTTCTTTGCCTCAGCCACCGTCTCATCCGTCAGCGGCACGCCGTGCACGTCAATGGATGCTCCGCCTAAGAGCAGGTCGGTGTACTGGCACTGATGCCCATACTTTTCTGCAACTTTATTCAGGACCTTCTGTGCTTCGGACACGATCTCCGGTCCGATACCGTCCCCCTTGATAATTCCAATCTTCAGATTCATCCTCTACACCCTTCCTAAAAAATCTATAACATTTATATTATCGCATTTTTATGCATGTTTCAAGACTTTAATTGGCTAAATTGCTTATTCGTTTTTTAGGTAACCTGGACCAAATCCCTCGGGGAAAAGCTCTGCCAGTGTATAAATCTTATAATATTCTGGGCTTTTTGCCAGAATGATCTGAAATGTTTCCGGGTCGCAGAACTCCGCCATTACCTGCCTGCATACTCCGCAGGGCGGGCAGAAATCATGGCCGCCATCCTGATTCTCATTCACGATACAGATAGCAAGAAAATCTCGCTTTCCCTCGCTCACCGCCTTGAAAATAGCTGTGCGCTCCGCGCAGTTTCCCGGCCCGAACGCGGCATTCTCAATATTACATCCGGTATAAACCTCTCCATCCTCTGTAAGAAGTGATGCCCCCACCTTAAAATGAGAATAAGGCGCATATGCAAAAGGAAGGGCCGAAAAGGCCCTTCGGATCATTTCCGGTATCGGAAGCTTATTCATCTTTTCGCCCCTCCTTCTTGTCTTTCTGAATCAGGATCCGGACAGCCTCGATGGCTGTGCGGATCGGAAGGTTCGTGTCGTGGACTACCGGGTTTGGAAGATTCTTCTTTGCCCGCTCCTGGTTCGCTACCACCAGTAAAACCGTGCCCACCCGAACTCTGAGTGTGCTCCCCACGATGAACAGCGCCGCCGACTCCATTTCCGAGGCCAGGCAGCCGCATTTCACCCAGGCGTCCCATTTATTCAGAAGCTCATACCCCACGGGCTTTGTCTCGGGAGTGTGCTGCCCATAAAAGGAATCCTTGCACTGCACCACTCCCACATGACAGACTGCATCTAGCTTTTTTGCACCGCGGATCAGCGCATCCGTTACGGCAAAATCCGCCACCGCCGGGTATTCGATAGGCGCATACTCTTTGCTGGTCCCTTCCATTCGGATGGCTCCTGTCGCCACCACGATATCGCCGCTTTTCACATCCAGCTGCATCCCGCCGCTGGTTCCCACACGCAGGAAGGTATCAGCGCCGCACTGTACCAGCTCTTCCATAGCGATCGCAGCCGACGGCCCACCGATCCCCGTGGAGGTCACACTGACCTTTTCCCCGTCCAGGCAGCCGGTATAGGTCACATACTCCCGGTTTTTCGCGATCAGCTTCGGCTCATCCAGATAAGCCGCGATCTTTTCGCATCTTCCCGGGTCTCCGGGAAGGATCACATAACGTCCTACTTCTCCCTTGGCTGTCTGAATGTGATACAGACGATCCGGGTCTTCTGAATAATTAATCATACGCCCACCTCTTTCTTTTATTTCCTCATCATCTCAGGATTTTCCGTGTTTATCAGTTTCCAGGATCCGGCAGGCATTTTCCACCCGTTCCTTCGAAGGCGGGTCAATGCCTTCAAGCGGATATTCCATGCCCAGTTCCTTCCATTTATAAACGCCCAGCGTGTGGTAGGGAAGCACCTCCACCCGCTCCACATTTCGAAGCGTCCGGATAAAATCCCGCAAACGGTATAAATATTCATCTTTATCACTGCCTCCCGGCACCAGCACATGGCGGATCCAGACCGGCTTTTCAATTTCTGATAAATATTCTGCCATCTCCAGAATATTCTGATTTGTACATCCTGTCAACTGTCTGTGAGCCTGATCGTCAATCTGTTTGATATCAAGCATCACTAAATCGGTCACGTCCATCAAAGTCTTAAATTTTTCAAAAAAAGTTTCTTCTCTGGTAAACGGATTCCCACTGGTATCTAGTGTCGTATGGATTCCTTCTTCTTTTGCCCTCTGGAACAGCTCTGTCAGGAAATCCATCTGCAGAAGGGGTTCTCCCCCACTTACGGTAATACCGCCCTTACTTCCCCAGTAAGAGCGGTATCTCAATGCCTTCTCGATCAGTTCGTCTGCTGTATACAGCGTTCCCGACTGCATTTTCCAGGTGTCCGGATTGTGGCAGAACTGGCATCTCATGGCGCAGCCAGCAGTAAATATCACATACCGTACTCCCGGTCCGTCTACAGAGCCAAAGCTTTCCAGGGAATGAATATACCCTTTTGTCATGTCTTTTGCTCCTTTATATAAAATTGATACTTTGTTTACATCCTGTCGTGGCAGGTTCTTGCGATCACATCCAGCTGCTGCTCCCTTGTCAGGTCGATGAATTTTACCGCATAGCCTGATACACGGATCGTAAAGTTGGCGTACTCAGGTTTTTCCGGATGCTCCATGGCATCGATCAGCTTCTCGGTTCCAAAGACATTCACATTCAGATGATGTGCGCCCTTGTCAAAGTAGCCGTCCATGATATGCACCAGATTTTCACTTCGCTCCTCGTCACTGTGTCCCAGCGCTCCGGGGCTGATGGTCTGCGTGTTTGAGATTCCATCTAACGCCAGCTCATAAGGCAGCTTGGCCACTGAGTTCAGAGAAGCCAGAAGTCCGCTCTTTTCCGCACCGTAGGACGGATTTGCTCCCGGTGCCAAAGGCTCTCCTCCCTTTCTGCCGTCCGGAAGAGATCCGGTAGCCTTTCCATATACCACGTTGGAGGTAATGGTCAGGATGGATGTGGTAGGCTCGGAATTCCGGTAGGTGTGGCACTTGCTCAGCTTATGCATAAAGGTCTTAAGGAGCCAGATTGCCAGGTCATCTGCCCGGTCGTCGTCATTTCCATATCTCGGGAAATCACCCTCGATCTCAAAGTCCACAGCCAGGCCGTCCTCATCGCGGACCGGTTTTACCTTTGCATATTTGATGGCGCTCAGTGAATCCACCACGTGGGAGAATCCTGCGATACCGGTAGCGAAGGTCCGTCGCACATCCGTATCAATCAAAGCCATCTCTGCCGCTTCATAGTAATATTTGTCATGCATGTAGTGGATCATATTCAGGGTGTCCACATACAGCTTGCTCAGCCACTCCATCATATCATCATAGCGCTGCATAACCTCATCAAAATCCAGATATTCCGAGGTGATCGGACGGTAAGCCGGCCCTACCTGTACCCTGGATTTTTCATCAACACCGCCATTGATCGCATAGAGCAGGCATTTGGCAAGATTCGCCCTTGCGCCGAAGAACTGGATCTCTTTTCCGGTCTGTGTCGCAGATACACAGCAGCAGATGGAATAATCATCCCCCCATACCGGACGCATGACATCGTCGTTTTCATACTGCACGGAGCTGGTCTTTACAGAGATCTTTGCCGCATATTTTTTGAAATTCTCCGGCAGTCTGGAAGAATACAGTACCGTCAGGTTCGGTTCCGGAGCCGGGCCCATGTTTTCCAACGTATGCAGGAAGCGGTAATCATTCTTAGTCACCATGGAACGGCCATCTTGTCCAAGACCTGCCATCTCCAGTGTCGCCCATACCGGATCTCCGGAAAACAATTCATTATAAGAAGGAATTCTTGCAAATTTTACCATGCGGAACTTCATGACCAGATGGTCGATCAGCTCCTGTGCTTCTTTTTCTGTCAGCGTTCCCGCCTTCATATCCCTTTCAATATAGATATCCAGGAAGGTAGAAATACGGCCCACACTCATTGCCGCGCCGTTCTGAGTCTTGATTGCTGCCAGATAGCCAAAATACAACCACTGTACGGCTTCTTTGGCAGTCCCCGCCGGGCGGGAGATATCATAGCCATAAATGGCTGCCATTTCTTTCATCTCATTCAGCGCGCGGATCTGATCCGCGATCTCCTCCCGGAGACGGAAATCCGTTCCCTTCATACCGTGTCTTGCATAGCGTTCAAAATCATACTGTTTCTTCTCGATCAGGTAATCAATCCCATACAGTGCCACTCTCCGATAATCGCCTACGATACGCCCTCTTCCGTAAGTGTCCGGAAGTCCGGTGATGATTTTATTGTGGCGTGCTTTCTTCATCTCCGGTGTATAGATATCAAACACTCCCTGATTATGCGTCTTATGATATTTAGTAAATATTTCATGCAGCTTCTCGCTGGGCTGATATCCGTAGGTTGTGCAGGCCTGCTCTGCCATCTTGATGCCTCCGAACGGCATAAATGCACGTTTTAAAGGCTTGTCTGTCTGCAGGCCTACTACCTGCTCCATCTCCTTTAGTTCTTCGCTGATATATCCTGGTCCATAGGAGGTCAGTCCGGAAACAATTTCTGTCTCCATATCCAGAACGCCGCCTTTTGCACGTTCCTCTTGCTGCAGCTCCTGAAGCTTTCCCCATAAAAGATTTGTTGCCTCTGTCGGCTCCTCCAGGAAGGATTCATCTCCATCATACATGGTATAGTTTTCCTGGATAAAATTGCGGACATCAACAGATTTCCTCCAGTTTTCTCCCCTGAATCCTGCCCACTGTTCAAACTGTGCCATTTCCTGTTTCTCCTTTCCTGTGTCTTTTCCTTTTAGCAAGGTCAGTATATCATCACGGTATTCAAACATCAAGGTTTATTTTGATAATAGTTATCATTCTCCTCTATGTATGGAATTTAGTACAAGAAACAGGAAAGATCTTCCTTATCTGTACGCAAAAACGCTCCGGGATCCTGCACTTGCAATCCCGAAGCGTCTCATTTTCTGCTTATCTATTCTGCTGCTGCCTTTTCTACCTGGGCAACCGCTGCCTTCTGCATTGGAATTCGGCAATTTCGGTTGCTGCCGAACTCTACAATGATGTCATCATCGCTGATGTCAATGATAACACCGTAAAATCCGCTGGTCGTCAGCACGGTATCTCCCACTTCCATTTCGGAGATCATAGCCTGAACTCTTTTCTGCTCTTTTCTCTGTGGTCTGATAAAAATAAACCAGAAGCCTGCAAAGATCACTGCATATACCAGGATCAGCAATACCCAGCTTCCGCCGGAGCTCTGTGATGCTAATGCGTACATAATAATTCCTCCTAATATCTATAAACACTATTGCTATCATACACAAAAATGTGCATTTCTTCAAGTAATTTCCTGCAATTCATGGAATTTTTAGGATTTTCCGCCTGTCATTCCCTCTATTTTCCGCTTTTTATATGCCTGATAATTTCCAGCTTCGATTGCTTCCCGGATTTCTTCCATCATAGTATTATAAAAATACAGATTATGAAGCACACACAGGCGCATCCCCAGCATTTCCTTGGCTTTTAAAAGATGCCGGATATATGCTCTGGAATAGGTGCGGCAGGCCGGACACTGGCAGCCCTCTTCGATCGGTCTGTCATCCAGCTCATATTTTGCATTAAAAAGATTCAGCTTGCCGTGATTTGTGTAGACATGACCATGCCGTCCGTTCCTGCTGGGGTACACACAGTCAAAAAAGTCTACGCCCCTGTCCACGGCTTCCAGGATATTTACCGGCGTTCCCACACCCATCAGGTAAGTCGGCTTTGTTTCCGGCAGATACGGCACTACTGCATCCAGGATCCGGTACATATCCTCATGGGACTCTCCTACAGCCAGCCCACCAATGGCATAACCGTCCAGATCGAGCTCTGCGATCTGCCGGGCATGGCGGATACGGATGTCTTCATAGACACCACCCTGATTGATGCCAAACAGCATCTGCTTCCGGTTGATCGTATCCGGAAGGCTGTTGAGTCTTTCCATCTCCTTTTTGCACCGGACAAGCCACCTTGACGTGCGCTCCACAGAGCGCTCCATATATTCTCTGTCCGCCACGCTGGAGGGACATTCATCAAAAGCCATCGCTATGGTAGACGCCAGATTGGACTGGATCTGCATACTCTCCTCCGGACCCATGAAAATTTTCTTTCCATCAATATGAGAATGAAAATAAACACCCTCTTCTTTGATCTTTCTTAAGCCCGCCAGGGAAAATACCTGAAAACCGCCGGAATCCGTCAGGATCGGCTTGTCCCAGGCCATAAACTTATGAAGCCCTCCCAGCTTCCGGATCACCTGATCTCCCGGCCTTACGTGGAGATGATACGTATTGGACAGCTCGATCTGAGTCTTGATCCCTCTAAGATCATCTGTGGAAACCGCTCCCTTAATAGCAGCCACAGTTCCCACATTCATAAATACAGGGGTCTCAACGACCCCATGTACCGTAGTAAATCTTCCTCTTTTTGCTTTTCCGTCTTTCTTCAGTAATTGATACATAGCTTCCCCTTTTAGTAATGGCATACCACCGGTGTTCCGGCCGAAATCAGATTATAGAGCTGCCCGGCCACATCGTAAGGCAGGTTAATACAGCCATGTGAGCCGTTCGTCAGATAGCGTGAGCCTCCAAAGGACGACTGCCATGTGGCGTCGTGGAACCCAATGCCTCCATTAAATGGCATCCAGTATTTAACCGGACTTTCATACTCGTAAGACCCGTCCGGGCGTTTTTCTCCCCGGAGCACGGAATCCAGTTCCTTATAAGCCAGCGAATAAACTCCCTGCGGCGTGCCGTTACCATTATTCGGATTCCCCGTCACACATGCTGAGGACAGGACCACCTGTCCGTTCTGGACAAAATATACCATCTGATTCGTCAGATCTACTTCTGCGTAAGTGCTGCCATAATCGTTTCCTTCATGGCTCGCACCCCGGCTGGCATAGCTTGGTTCTCTGGTCACAGTCTCCGCATTCTGGATGTTGGCGATCAGGGCATTGTACTCCGCCTCCTGATCGATCTGCCATCCATAGCTTCCGCCCTCTACCGTCGCCTGATTTCCGGTTGCGGTAGTGATCGTGCGGGCCTTGCCTTTTGTATTATATTTGTCTGCCAGCGACTGGATATATGCCTTTACGGCATCCTGGCTGAATGTAACATTCATATCTGCATCGACCGTCACCCACTGAGAAATGACAGATGCATCCACAACCTCTGTATAAGGGCTGAAGTCATATGTAACATTCGCCCCCAGATAACTGTTCATGGTATCAGCCGCTGTCTGCACCTCTTCAGATTCCGCCGTGAATCTCGGAAGAATATAACACCCGGCCTCTGTCAGATCCAGTGTAGACTGAAATCCATTGATAGCCGCATTTACTGCTTCATTAAATTTCTCTGTGTCGATCTGTGTACCGACCACTTCATCCACGACAACAAACTTATCGGTCTGGAACTCCGGATGTGCGTCAACAGACGCCGCCTGATTCTCCTCTGCCAGGCACTGAAGGCCTGCAATCTGTTCATTCAGCGCTTCCTCGTCATACTCCACGCCTACCTTCGCCTCAATCTCCGGCGCATCCCACAGGGATGTGATCCACAGCAGCTTGTTCTGGTTTTCTGCCAGCTTGGCCAGTTCGTCTCCCGGTACATATTCCAGCGCAATGTCGCTGCCGGAAATTGTCTCCGTATCGCCGTCAGACTCCTCCAGTGTCAGCACATAGTCTTCTACCTGCTGTTCCATATACTTTTCCACCTGGCTGACGCTCTGCAGGGAAAAATTAGTCCCGTTAATCCTGGTATTAAACATGAAATGGCTGTTAAAATATATAGCAAAGCCTACATATACAAGGATCAGCACGCCCAGAATACTTCCGATCACAATCAGCGCTTTCTTTTTTCGTCTTTTCTTTTTCTCGGCTTTTTCCGGATCCTGTTCTTCTGCATCCGCTTCGTCCTCATCTGCGCCGGATGGTTCTAACTCATCCGCCTCTTCTTCCGGCGTCTCCTCGTCGATAAACTCTGCCATGCCGGGATCCTCCTCCATCTCATCGCCTTCGTCATAAAATTCTTCGTCTGAGAAAGTGTCGTCTCCAAAATCCTCTTCATCTTCGAAGTCGTCTTCGTCTTCAAAGTCGTCTTCGTCTTCAAAGTCGTCTTCGTCAAAGGCATCTGTCTGATCCAGATCGTCCATGATCTCATTCATGGTTTCTTCCATGATCTCCTCTGCCCTTTTGTCATTCTTACTCATTATCCTTACTCCTCTTTATATCACATCCGGCAAATATAATATGCCCATAATATTCATACTCTCCTATTATAATATGCATATATTTAAAAGTACAGCATAAAATCACAAAAAAAAGTGAAGTTTTTTTGAAGACTTTATGATTGCAGGTTCCCCGTCTTTTCTATATAATAGATGTCATTGGATTACATCTTTTAGAAAAGGAGCTTGAACGATTATGTCTGGATCAACATTTGGAAGATTATTCACCGTCACAACCTGGGGAGAATCCCACGGTCCCGCCATCGGCGCCGTTATCGACGGATGTCCTGCCGGTCTTCCTCTCTCGGCAAAGGATATCCAGCCTTATCTGAACCGGCGGAAACCTGGCCAGAGCCGTTACTCTACCGCCAGACAGGAAGACGATAAAGTACAGATTCTCTCTGGTGTTTTCGAAGGCTTTACAACGGGAACCCCCATTTCGGTCATGATCTATAATCACGACCAGCGTTCCAGAGACTATAGCAATGTCATGGACACTTACCGTCCCGGACATGCTGACTATACCTATGATGCCAAATATGGTTTCCGCGATTACAGGGGCGGCGGGCGTTCCTCCGGCCGGGAGACCATCGGGCGCGTGGCTGCCGGGGCCATTGCCTCAAAGCTGCTGGCCTCCCTGGGGATCCGGCTGACTGCATACACCCGGTCTATCGGGGCTTTTTGCATCCCCGAGGACGAGACCGATCTTTCCTGTATTTTCCAGAACAGCCTGTATATGCCAAGCATGGAATGGGCCAAAAAAGCATCGGAATACCTGGAAAGCTGTATAAAGGAACTGGACTCCTCCGGCGGAACCATCGAATGCCTGATTGACGGGGTTCCTGCCGGAATTGGCGATCCGGTCTTTGAAAAGCTGGATGCCTCTCTTGCGAAAGCAGTCATCTCCATCGGCGCTGTCAAGGGTGTAGAGATTGGAGAAGGCTTTGCCTCTTCCCTTCTCCTTGGAAGCCAGAATAACGACCCCTTCTACTGCGAAAATGGCCGTCTGTCCAAGAAGAGCAACCACGCCGGCGGCATCCTGGGCGGCATCAGCGACGGCAGCCAGATCATTCTCCGGGCAGCAGTAAAGCCGACAGCTTCTATTTCCAAACCACAGCAGACTGTCACCCGCAATATGGAAAATACTACTCTGACAGTCAAAGGGCGGCATGATCCCGTGATCGTCCCCAGAGCGGTGGTAGTTGTGGAGGCTATGGCAGCTTTAGCGGTCGCAGACGCCATGCTTGCCAATATGTCTTCCCGCCTGGAATCCATTCAGACATTTTATAAAAGATAAAAGCTATGAAACAGGGCCTGTGAAAAGATGATTTCTCTCTTTCACAAGCCCTGACAATTTCTATCCTATTAATCTTAATATAGCGTCAGATCCTGAAACATCCCCCGCCTATAAATTCCCTCAGCAGAGAATTGGTCGGAACATTTTCACTGCCGATCCCTACAAAATAGTCCAAAAACTTCAAGAGCCGTTTTGCCTCTGTGTACTCCGGCTCATCCCGACCGATCCCAAACAGCCGGGCTTCTACATAAGGCTTCAATACCGCCAGTTCATAAATCAGCGCAGAATTAAACATTACATCTGCCTCTTCCTGATACGGGAAAATATTTTTTTCCTCTCCCATCCGTACCGACGGCCACATCCGGATCGTATCTTTAGCCGATGATCCTCTGGTCCTGGCGTCCCGCACGATCCTTCGGAGAAGGCGTCCGTCCGTGGTAGGAATCCGGTTATGCTCATCAATATTCAGCTGGGTCAGAGCGCTGATATAAATCTTAAACTTATTTCTGTCATCCAGCTGTCTGGTCAGCTCAGGATTCAGGCTGTGGATCCCTTCTATTACAAGCACATCATTGACCCCCAGCTTCTTGCGCTGATTTCCGTATTCCTTATGCCCTGTCACAAAATTAAATGTGGGAATTGTTACCTCTTTCCCCTCCAGCAGATCGGAAAGCTGCCTGTTAAACAGATCCACATCCACAGCCTCCAGGCACTCGAAATCAAAATTCCCATTCTCATCTTTTGGATTTTCTTCCCTTTCCACAAAATAATTGTCTACCGCGATCGGATGAGGTGTCAGTCCGTTTACCCGAAGCTGGACAGACAGGCGATGAGAAAATGTGGTCTTTCCAGAAGAGGATGGCCCGGCAATCAGCACAAATTTGACCTCCGGGCGCCTGGCTATCTCTGCCGCGATATCTGCGATCTTTTTTTCCTGCAGCGCCTCCTGCACCAAGACGATCTCACTTAAATCCCCTCCGGTAATCTTATCGTTCAGATCGCCTACCGTTTCAATCCCCTGCATGTCTCCCCATCTTGTAGACTCCTTCAGCACATGGAACAGTTTATTCTGCGGCTCAAAAGGCGGCACCTCCTTGGGGTTCTTGCGTTCCGGCATCTGGATTACAAATCCTTCATCATAGAGATAGAGCTTAAAATATTTCAGATATTTCGCGCTAGGCACCATGTAGCCGTAAAAATAGTCCTCAAACTCGTTCATACTGTAAATGTTGACCTTGGACACCCGTCTGTACTCAAACAGACGCTCCTTATCATACATTCCATGCTGGCGGAATAACGCAATAGCGTCATCGGTATGTACAGACCTTTTCCGGATCGGCAGATCCATCGCTACCATCTCCTCCATCCTGGCTGATACCTGGTCGAGGAACTCCTGGTCTACCTTTACCTTTCCGGTAATAGTACAGTAATATCCTTTGCTGACAGAATAATGGATCCGCACCTTCTCGATATTTTCGTGATGTCCCACATCATAGACAGCCTTGACCAGCATCAGGCTCATGCTTCTTTTATAGGTCTTATGTCCGGCCTGGTCTGCCGTTGTCTCAAATTTCAGGACACAGTCGCCCTTTATTTGTTTGGTCAGCTCCTGCAGCTTTCCATCCACAAATACTAAAACGATATCTTCCGGGTAATCCTTCTGATATTCTTCTGCAATCTCAAGATAGGTAGTCCCTTCCGGATATTCCCGGATATCTTCTCCGATCTGAACGTGATACGTCTTTCTGTCCATACTCTCCCTCCAGTCTTTTTATCACAGCACTGTAAACGGATCCTTTCTGGGCGCCGTTATGACTTCCACGCCTGCAAAGCTTCGCTCCAGAAACTGTTTCATATCTTTGATAAAAATATGTTCGATCCCGTAGTGTCCGGCATCGATCACCGCAAGTCCCCGGGCCACGGCGTCAATTCCCTCATGATGTCCGATGTCTCCGGTAACCAGCACGTCTGCACCCATGGCGATCGCCGGATCTATCATACTCTTTCCGGAGCCGGGTGAGACTGCGATCCTTTTCACCGCTCCCGCAAGGTCTCCAAACGCCTGGACTGTCTGAAGCCCGAAGGCTTTCTTTACCGTTTCACAGTAATCCTGAAGGGAAACGGGATCCGGAAGATCTGCCACACGTCCGATTCCCTCCTCTTTCGGCGTTTCACTGGTAACCTCCAGGATCCTGACGTCTGACAGGCCCAGATACTCGCCTGAAAGTTCCGACATCCTCAGCACATCATAGTTTGTATGCATCGCATAGTAGGCCATATCTGCCTGGATCAGCCGGAGCAGCCGTCTTCCGATAAAATCTTCATCAGTGATCCGGGACACCGGCGAAAAAATCATGGGATGATGTGTCACCAGAAGATCCGCACCGGCGGCTTTTGCTGCCTCGATCACTTCATCGGTGGCATCCAATGCTACATATATGCGTCTTACTTCTTTTTCATGATTCCCGGCCAGAAGTCCTACGTTGTCCCATTCCATCGCATAGTTTCTGGGATAAGATTTTTCAGTGTTCTCTATGATTTCCCGGCACTTCATCTGTAACCTCCTGTTATGCTTCATAGTGTGCAAGAGCCTGGCGGATCTTTCTCCACTCCTCCTGCACCTCTTTTTCCCGCTCCCTTGCGGTAGGGCTGTTTTTGTGGCGGCGAAGCTGCTCTAAGATACTTTCTCTGATTCCTTGCTCCCGCAGAAGATACGTCCTAAGCACCAGATCTTTCTCCTCAAGAAGCCTTTTGCCGTACAGATATTCATATTCCTCATAGGGTTCGCCGCTTCCGTGGACGGCCCGCATCATGGGATAGAATTTGCCGCTTTCTTCCACCATCCGCTCCTCCACAATCCGATAACCGTGCTCATTTAAATACCTGCGCACCTTATCAATCTCGGACTGGGGCTGCAGAATAAAGGAGGATATCTCTTTCACTGTCTCCGGGCTGTCTTCCAGGATATGGATCACAAGACCGCCCCCCATTCCGGCGGCGATCATCGTATCCACCTCCCCCGGTGTCACTTCCCTGAGGCCGTCGGAAAGCCTGGTCTCGATCTGTCCTTTCAGCCCGTGGCCGACGATATGCATCCTTGCCCGCTCCAGCGGACCTTTTTTTACATCCAGGGCGATCGCCTTTGACGCGATTCTTTCCTGGATCAGATAGATGGGTATGTATCCATGATCAGTCCCAATATCTGCAACAGAGGCGCCCTCTGTCACAAGACCTGCAACTGCATGAAGTCTTTTTGATAGTTCCATAGGCGCCTCTTTCTTAATCCAGATAATCTCTTAATTTTCTGCTGCGGCTGGGGTGACGGAGCTTCCGGAGTGCTTTTGCCTCGATCTGTCGGATACGCTCTCTGGTTACGTCAAATTCCTTGCCGACCTCTTCCAGTGTCCTGGCTCTTCCGTCGTTCATGCCGAACCTAAGTCTTAATACCTTCTGCTCCCGCTCTGTCAAAGTGTCCAGAACCTCGTCCAGCTGTTCCTTTAACAGGGTCTGGGCTGCTGCCTCTGCCGGTACCGGCACATTGTCGTCCTGGATAAAGTCTCCCAGATGGCTGTCCTCTTCTTCTCCGATCGGCGTCTCCAGAGACACCGGTTCCTGGGATATCTTTAAGATCTCGCGAACTCTCTCTACAGGCATGTCCAGCTGTGCCGCAATCTCCTCCGGCGTAGGTTCCCTTCCCAGTTCCTGCAGTAACTGTCTGGACACACGGATCAGCTTATTGATGGTCTCCACCATGTGTACCGGGATACGGATGGTCCTTGCCTGGTCTGCGATCGCCCTGGTGATAGCCTGACGGATCCACCAGGTGGCATAGGTACTGAACTTAAATCCTTTATGATAATCAAATTTTTCCACAGCTTTAATCAGACCTAAATTTCCCTCCTGGATCAGATCCAGAAAGAGCATCCCGCGTCCCACATAACGCTTGGCAATGCTGACTACCAGCCTTAAGTTCGCTTCTGCCAGGCGCTTTTTCGCATCCTCGTCGCCGTCAGCCATACGCTTGGCCAGATCCACCTCTTCATCAGCCGTCAAGAGCGGTACCTTTCCGATTTCCTTTAAGTACATACGCACCGGATCCTCAATACTGATCCCGTCCGGAACCGACAGGTCGATCTTTTCCATATCAACCTCGTCCTCTTCTGAGATGACAATGTCTACATCATCAATGTCGTCATCATCGTCGGCACCGATCCGGAGCACATCGATATTGTTTGCCTCCAGATAGTCAAATACTTTCTCCATCTGATCCGGTTCCAGTTCCATGTCTGAGAAGAAATCATTGATTTCCTGGATCTCAAGGATACTTTTCTTCTTTTTCCCGAGTGAAACTAATTCTTTTAATTTCTCCTCAAATTTCATGATGTTTTCTTCCATGGTAGTGTCCATCCTCTCATTGCTTGTTTATATTTTATCCTTAATTAATGGAAATATGCAGTTTCTTAAGGTCCTGCAGTTCCTTCTTGGCTTCCATCAAACGCTGCAGTCCCGCCATATCTGTGGGCTCCAAATTTCTGGTTGCCGTCTCGATGCTGTGGTTCTTGATCCTTAACACCGTCTCCATCAAAGCCTTTTCCTTTTCACGCTCGGAGGTCAGTTCTTCAATCCGGGTGTGAAAGAGAGCTGCCACCTCCCGGTGTTCCTCTTCATCGGTAAAATAATTCATGATCCTGGCCGGGTTTATCTCCCCGTCATGGTACTGCTGGAACAAAAGTCCTGCTGCCTTCCGGTAGATCCCGTCAGAAAAATCCTCCGGTGAAATATAATCCTTGATCTGTCCAAAAATCCTTTCATCCGATACCAGCCAGGTCAGAAGAATCTTCTGCGACTTCCTGATCCCGTCTTCCTTTTCCTTTGCACCAGCCGTCTTCGGGCGCTGTACAGGTTTTGCCAGCCCTTCCCTTACGGCCATCTTTCCCACCAGCCGCCGCAGTTCTTCGTAACCGGTATGATACTTTTCCGCTACCGCTTCGATATAATTATTCCTCTCAATCTCTTCTTCAAAGCGTCCAAGCCTCCTTGCCGCTTCATTCAAAAACCCGGTCTTCCCCTCCGGCGATTTCAGGTCATAATCTTTTTCCAGTATCTCCAGACTGAACATGAATCCGTTCCGGGCCTTTTCGATCCGCTCTTCAAACGCCTCCGCTCCCAGGTTTTTAATAAACTCATCCGGATCCTTATAGGGCTCCATCCGGATGATCTTTGCCGTAATACCGGCGTCCTTCAGGATAGGAAGGGCCCTGAGCGCTGCTCTGGTCCCCGCGTCATCGCTGTCGTATGTAAGATATACCTCCTGCACATACCTCTTGATCAGCGAGGCATGTCCGGCTGTAAGAGCCGTTCCCAGCGATGCCACCGCATTGGTAAATCCCGCCTGATGCAGTGATATCACATCCATATATCCTTCACAAAGAAGAAAATATGATTTTCTGGTTGTCCTGGCACGGTTCAGCCCGTACAGATTCCGGCTTTTGTCAAAAATCAGAGTCTCCGGCGAATTCAGGTACTTTGGTTTTGCGTCTCCCATGACCCGGCCTCCGAAGCCGATCACCCGATTATTGGCATCCATGATGGGAAACATGACCCGGTTCCAGAATTTATCATGAGGCCCATGCTTTTCGTCCATCGTGATCAGACCGGACTTTGCAAGCATATCGTCGGCATAACCTTTGGACTTCAGGAACTGGTACAGCGTGTTGCTGAACTTGCTGGAATACCCAAGCCCGAAGGCCTTGATGGTGTCATCGCCAAGCTGCCTTCCCCTGAGATATGCCATTGCCTGCTCTCCCTGGGAACTCTTTAGCTGTACATAATAAAACTGGGCTGCCCGTTTGTGAATCTCCAGAAGCACTGCTTTTTCATCCGCCCGTCTGCGCTCTGCCTCTGAATACTCCTGTTCCGGCAGATCCACCCCCGCCCGGTCAGCCAGATAGCGCAGTGCCTCCACGAATGAATAATTCTCATACTCCATAAGAAATGTAAACACATTTCCTCCAGCACCGCATCCGAAACAATAATACATCTGTTTCTGCCGGCTGACGGAAAAGGAAGGGGACTTTTCGTTGTGGAACGGGCACAGTCCAAAATAAGAACTCCCCTTTTTCTGCAGTTTTACATAGGCAGAAATGACCTCTACGATATCATTTCTGGATCTTACTTCTTCAATAATCTCATCGCTGTAATACATGTTTTACGCTCTTTTCACTATGATGACAAATGCTCCCTTTTATAATATTCGACAAAAGTATCTGATTTCCTTTAAATTTTCCAGGATTCCGGAATAAAATATTCTTCGAACTTCTTCACTGCATATGTATCTGTCATTCCTGCTATATAATCACATACTACCTGTTCCCTGGATTCCCCGTCCTCGTCTATCATGCGCAGGAACTGATCCGGAAGGACTTCCAGATGATCGATGTAAAACTCATAAAGATTTTTGATCATATGGATCGCTTTTTTTTCCTCTCCCTTTGCCACCGGATTCTGGTATACACTTTCAAACAGAAATCCCCGAAGTCCCATCATGGCCTCTCCTACTTCCGGAGACATCCGGATCTCCGGCTGATCCATACTGTTGATGATCACATTATGTACCATGGTATCCAGCCGCACCTTCGGAGACTGCCCCAGCACTCTCCGGAACTTCTCGGGAATATCCGTCTCCTTTAAGATCCCTCCCCGGATCGCATCGTCGATATCATGATTGATATACGCGATCTTATCAGAGAGCCGTACGATCTGCCCCTCCAGGGTATGAGGATTTCCGCTGGATTTATGATTCCGGATACCGTCTCTGACTTCCCAGGTCAGATTCAGTCCCCGGCCCTGACGCTCCAGACGCTCTACCACTCTGACACTCTGCTCATGATGCCAGAAGCCTAAGGGGCAGATCTGGTTTAAAGCCCTCTCTCCGGCATGACCAAAGGGCGTATGTCCCAGATCATGTCCCAGGGCGATCGCCTCCGTCAGATCTTCATTCAGCCTCAGTGCCTTGGCTATGGTTCTTGCATTCTGGGAAACCTCCAGCGTATGAGTAAGACGGGTGCGGTAATGATCTCCCTTTGGCAACAGGAACACCTGGGTTTTCTGCTTCAGTCTCCGGAAGGATTTACAGTGCAGGATCCGGTCCCGGTCTCTTTGAAAGACCGGGCGGATATCACACTCTTCCTCAGGACGTTCCCTGCCTTTTGACTTGCTGCTTAAAGTCGCATAGGGACTCAAATATGTGGTTTCTCTGATTTCCAGCTGTTCTCTGATCGTCATGCTCATTTCCGCCCCTTCTTTTCTTCCTGCCTTTTCTTTTCCTGCTTCTTTTCTTCCAATTTCTTCTCAACCGCCTCTACAACGGTTTCCAGCACTTTGATCCTGGCATAATATTTACAGTTTCCCTCCACCACGATCCAGGGTGCGTATGGCGAGGATGTCCGGATCAGCATCTCATTGACTGCTTCTTCATACTGATCCCACTTTTCCCGGTTCCTCCAGTCTTCATCCGTGATCTTCCACTGCTTTTCCGGATTTTCCTGCCTGGCCTGAAATCTTCTGGCCTGCTCCTCTTTATCGATCTGCATCCAGAATTTGAGTACGACAGCGCCTGCCTCTGTCAGATCCTTTTCCATATCGTTGATCTCCCGGTAGGCCCTTTGCCACTCCTGCCGGGTACAGAAGCCTTCGATCCTCTCTACCATGACCCTGCCGTACCATGTCCGGTCAAAGATAGTAACATGTCCGGCTTTCGGCATGTCTGTCCAGAACCGCCAAAGATAATGATGTGCTCTCTCTATATCGTTAGGCGAGGCAGTAGGGTGTACCACGTAGCCTCTGGGATCCATCCTCTGCGTCAGCCGTTTGATGGCTCCACCCTTTCCTCCCGCATCCCATCCTTCAAAGCCAAGGACTACCGGAATCCGGTATCTGTATAACTCTCCGTGCAGTTTTTCCAGTTTTTTCTGAAGCTTTGAAAGTTTTTCTTTATATTCTTCTTTCGTATAGGACAGAGAAAGATCTGCTTTTGAGAGAACAGATTCCTTCAGGATGAGATCCTCTGCCGGCTGCTCTTCTGTCATGGCCACACTTCCGGATCCTTCTGCATCTTCTGCCTTTTTTCGTGCCACTTCCCGGATCTTCTGCTCCAGCGTCTTTACCACAATGCTGTAGATTTTTACCGTAGCAAATCTGCGGTCTGTTGCTTCCACAATATGCCAGGGCGCATGGGCAGTATCTGTCCTCAGAAGCATTTCCTCGTTCATAGCCCGGTATTCCTGGAAATGCCTGTTACGCTTTAGATCCCCTTCACTGACTCTCCACGCCGTCTCCTTAGAATCCAACAGTTTTTCAAGTCGTTTTTTCTGCTCCTTTTTATCAATAGCCAGAAAAATCTTGATCATTACCATGCCGTCAGCCGTCAGCTGTTCTTCAAAAGACCGAATAGACCGGAAACTGTTTTCTACTTCCTTTTCACTGGTCTTACCGTCAAATCTGTCGATCAGCACCTTCCGGTACCAGCTGCTGTCATAGATCGCTATCCTGCCTTTCGGCGGCATCTTTGTCCAGAAGCGCCACAGGAACGGATGCATTCTTTCTTCTTCTGTTTCATTTTTTACCGCATATACCTGGAATCCTCTGGGATCCAGACCCTGGATCAGCTCCCCGATCTGCACGCCCTTCCCGGATGCCCCATATCCCTCGAAAGCGATCATTACCGGGATCTTATATTTTTGGCACTCCCGCTGCAGTCTTCCAAGCTTTGGCACAAGTTCCTCCATCCGCAGGTCATACTCCGCCTTTGTAAGCTTTTTCTTCAGATCAATCTTCTCCAGCATGGCTTCTCTCCTTTCCATAGAATAGTACCTATAATCAAGCAACTCTATAGCTTTTAGAGTTTCTGGTTCTCATTTTCATTATACACTAAATACATATCAAAACAAGACTGGCGGAGCTCATGCTCCGCCAGTCTTACATAAAATTTCTCTACTTTTCTCTTGTCTTAATGTAATCTGCTACCTTTTTTACATCCAAAGTATTCTCTGTCATGCCAATCTTAGTGGCAATCCGAACCAGCGCCGGCTGTTTCAGCATTGCCTGTTCCATAATGTCTTTCTGGAAGAAGACATCTTCCGTCCTTCCGTCCGCCAATACCTTTTTCTTACACATAACAATAACTCTTTCATAGTTATCGGCCACAAATTCCATGTCGTGAGTAATGGTCACAATCGCCTTTCCCCGCCCCGTCAGAATCTTGTTTAGTTCAGAAAGCCGATCCAGACCGTCCAGATCCTGACCCGCGGTAGGCTCATCAAAAATCATCACATCGCAGTTGCTTGCAATGACGGAAGCAATAGTCACAAATTTTCGGATGGAAAGAGGCAGATCATAAGGATTTGACTCCAGATACTTGTCCATGCCAGTCAAGGCCGCCGCATCTTTAATCCTTCGCTCACTCTCTTCCATATCCACATTCATTTTTTTGAGTCCATACTCAATCTCACTATAAACAGTGGAATTAAAGATCTGATCGTCCGGATTCTGGAATACATAACCGACCCGTCTTGCCATTTGAGCCGTGGTATAATTTTTTGTCGAATCTCCGTCGATCAACACGTCCCCATCGCAGGGTTTCATCAGACCATTCAGCATCTTGACCGTGGTGGTCTTTCCTGCTCCGTTCTGCCCTACGATTGCGATATTCTCTCCCGCTTCAATGGAAAAACTCACATCATCGACCGCCAGATAGCCATTTGGATATTTGTATGAAATGTTTTTTACTTCTACTAATGCCATCTTCTCTACGCCCTTTCTCTTATTCTTCCATTGCTGTCCGAATCATCCCGACCGTCTCTTCAACCGTAACGGGAATCTCTGAAAGATTTACGCCCTCTTTCTTAAGTTCCAGTGCGATCCGGGTGCTCTGAGGCGGCCTTGTATGATACTTCAGACAGTCCGGATCAGAAAACACCTCTTTGGGCGTTCCTTCCATCACAACTTGTCCGCCATCCAGCACAATGATCTGATCCGCATATTCCGCGATCTGTTCCATCTTGTGCTCCACCAGGACGATTGTTTTTCCCATACTCTTCATCAATTTGATGATCTCGAATACATCATCGGTACTCTGCGGATCCAGCTGCGAGGTGGGTTCATCGATCACCAGCACATCCTGGTCCATGACCAGAATCGCCGCCAATGCTACTCTTTGCTGCTGACCGCCGGATAACTGATAGGGGTCTCTGTCCCGGAATTCTTGAATCTTAGTCAATTCCATGATCCGCTCGATCCTCTGACGGATCTCTTCCGGCTCCACCCCCATGTTTTCCAAGCCATACGCCAACTCTTCATATACCGTGCTGGCGATCCCGCTGATCTGGGTAAAGGGATTCTGGAAAACAAATCCAATCTCCAGCGCATTTTTCCCATCCGGATCTTCTTTTACATCTCTTCCGTTTACCAAAACATCACCGGAGATCTCCCCTTTGTAAAACTTTGGCACAAATCCGCGGATGGCGTTGCAAAGTGTAGTCTTCCCGCTTCCGTTTGCGCCCACGATGGCACACAGCTCGCCTTTTTTCACGGTAAAGGAAACATCTTTCAGCACATCTGCCTCGGAGGTCGGATACCGGTATGTTAAATTCTTTATCTGAATACTATCCATAAAACAATCTTCCCTCCAATCGCCAATACTACCGCCGCGATCATCAGTCCGCGGATAATCCGGTCTGTCTGTGTATCTTCTACTACCTTCAACGTGGTCTTCTTACAGGGTACGGAAAAGGCTCTCGCCTCCAGTGTGATCGCCCTCTCTTCCGCGCTGACCAGTGAATTCAGGATCAGCGGGCCTACTGATGGGAAGAAGGCTTTCGCCCTGACGATAATGTTGCTGTCTGTCTCAATTCCTCTGGACTTCTGCGCCTCCAGGATCGCGTTCATCTTCTTAGACATCTGCGGGATGATATTGGTAGTGGAAACCAGCACATAGGTTGCGGAAGGGGACATTCCCCTTTTTTCCAACATCACCATCAGCTTCTTGATATCGATCAGCTTGCCTCCCAGAAGGATCGCGGAACCGATCCCCATGATCCGAGAGCACAGTACGATGGCCTTCTGCACGCTTTCCATCTTAATCTGCAGTACCCAGAACTCCCAGAGCACCTCTTCGCCCGGAATAAATAAAGACTGGAGCACAAAGCAGATCACACAGATCAGCACGATGGATTTCAGCCAAAGTTTGATAAAAGACACTCCCTCGCCCGCACTTGCCGCAATCACAATCATGACTACGACTGTGGCCAGGGTCACGCGATAGTCAAAGATGGCAGAAACCACGGCCAGCGCAATGACCAGATATAGGATCGTCAATGGATTCAGGGCCTTGACCCCTTTCTGCCTTTCACTCATTTTCATTTCTCCTCTGTCGTTTCTCTTGATTTCTGATTATTTTCCTGCTTCTTTTTTCTCTTTTCTGGCATTGATGAATACAGAGCCGTTAGAGAATTTGTACAGATACCTGTCGGACATTCCCCGGATTACCAGGTATGGCACCAAAAGGGAGATAAACTTGTCCGGAACCTCGGAGATAAAGTTTCCGATCACCTGAGCCGGCCAGAACGGAATTCCCGCTGACATCATAGCGCCGATCATGATCGAGTTTCCGCTGGAATCAAATCCCCCAAAAAACGCATAAGAGATGATCACACTCATAATCACTGCCAGAACAGCTACCAGGATTGCGGAAATTACAAATTTCCAAAAGCTTGTAAACATTTTCTTTCTAGCAAGGATACCAGCCAAAATTGCTGTCGCCGCCGCAGAAAGTGCAAACGGAAACAAAGATGGATCCGCAATAGAATTGATTGCGATACTTAAGAGCCCTGTCAGCCCTCCTACCCATGGTCCAGCCAGGATTGCCACCAGGAAGGTTCCAATGCTGTCCAGATAAAGAGGCAGCTTTAGAGTCAGTACCAGATTGCCTACAATAAAGTTGATAGCGATCGCAATCGGAATAATTAAGATTGTGATCAGGTTAAAATCCGCTTTTAAGCCCTTTTTTTCGTTGCTCATGTTTTTCATTCCTTTCTTTCGTTATACTTGGTTTCTCATTTCCTTCTATATCAGTTCCCTTGCCACATCCATATGCTCCGGGAACAGATAACCAAAAAAGATCTCAAAAAATCTCTTTGTGTCCGCTTTTACCGCAACCTCACAGTTTTTCTTCTTCTCCGGATAATATTTGGTCCGATAGACTACAGAGGCGCCGTCACACAACCCGCTGGTCTCTACATCTACAAAGGCATCTACTTTTTCTACCACATTCCGGTCCAAAAGATAAGCGATGGTCAAAACATCACACAGCTCACAGCCCAGTTTCTTTTCGATCTCCCAGTGGCCGTCTGCGTAAACCCGGGTGATCTTATGAATAAATCTGGAAACCGGCGTATTGATAAGATACAAAAGTTCTCTCAGGGTCGGGCTTAGGAATACATAGTTAGTGGCATCCAGCCCTACCATGGTCACGCGCTCAAATCCCGCCTGAAAAACGATCTTAGCCGCTTCAGGATCCGTCCAGAAATTAAATTCCGCATGAGGCGACATATTGCCGCCATGCTCAGCTCCTCCCATGATCACTACTTCTTTGACGTTCTTAGCAAATTCCGGATCCTTCTGCACTGCTTGGGCAATGTTCGTAAGAGGACCAATGGGAACCAGTGTAATCTCGCCTTTTTCCTCCCGCACTTTCCGGATCAGGAAATCTACAGCGTGTTCTTCTTTTACCGTTCCCGGCACTTCTTTAAAGCCTAAATTCCCAAGCCCGTCATCGCCATGGAATTCCTCACAGTTATCGTTCTCCCGCATCAGAGGCTTTCCATTTCCTTTGTAAACTGGAATATCGCTTCTCCCGGCTACGTCCAGGATACGGAATACATTTTTCGTCACCTGGTCTACGCCTACATTTCCGTTGACCGTGGTGATTGCCTCAACCTCCAGCTCACTTTTAGCTGACAGAGCCAGTAAAAGGGCCAGTGCGTCATCAATTCCCGGATCTGTGTCAATAATCAGTTTCTGCATGTTCCTCCTCCTTTTCTCAGCAAGACTCCACTTCCTCCATAGTCGGAATCGAAGTCTGCGCTCCTTTTCTTGTCACTGCTATGGCGGAAGCTTTCTGTCCAAAAGCAATAGCTTCCTCGCAAGTCTTCCCTTGGCTCAGTGCCAGGGCAAATCCAGCGGTAAAGCAGTCGCCGGCCGCCGTAGTGTCCACCGGTTTTACCTTGTGTGCAGGAAAGAATCTAGCTTCCTTTTTGTTTACCAAAAGGCAGCCTTCACCACCCATGCTCACCAGAACATTCTTAACGCCTTTGTTCAGCATCTGTTCGGCGCCTTCCTTAAGATCTTCCAGGCCATTCTTCTCCTGCCCAGTCAGGATCGCAAGTTCTGTCTCATTCGGTTTGATGAAGTCAATCCCTTTCCAGAAATGATCCGGGATCCCTTCTACCGCTGGCGCTGGATCTACGATTACCAGCTTCCCAAGCTCTATGGCCAGTTCCTTGACATATTCCACTACTTCCAGCGGAATTTCCAGCTGCATGATCACGATATCGCTCTCTTCGATCAGATGGCGGTTTTCCTCGATCATTTCCTTTGATACAAGGCCATTGGTACCCGCAATGATGATAATGGAATTTTCTCCCTGGTCATCCACGGTGATGAACGCTTGTCCAGTGCTCTCTCCTTCCAGAACCGCAAGCCCTTCCGTGCGAACTCCTACACACTCCAGATTTTTTTTGAGTATGATTCCACAGCTATCTGTCCCCACAGCTCCAATCATCTGAACATCGCCGCCCAGTTTAGCGATTGCATATGCCTGATTTGCGCCTTTTCCCCCCGGCACCTGGGCTACACTTCTTCCTGCTATGGTCTCCCCCGCCTTTGGCATTGCCGGAGTCTCTATTACACAATCCATATTCAGGCTCCCTACAACTGCGATTTTCTGCATTCTATGCCCCCTCCTTTCTTCTTTTGTTGTTCCTATATTTGATATCTTGAGTAAATTTCATCTTTATATATTTCCAGTGCCTTTCGATCCGGAAGCGCCGGCTGTACCCCATATCGGGTCACACTAATTCCCGAAGCATAGACAGCAAATCCAATCGCACGGATGAGATCCATCCCCTCGCTCAAATATACTGCTAATGCACTGATAAAGGAATCTGCACCTCCAGTGGTATCTACCGCCTCAAAACCTGTTCCCTCAAAATACATGGAGTATTCTTGATTTCTTAAATAGCATCCTCTTTCTCCCAGAGTAACGATTACATTCTCCACACCCTTTTCTCTAAGAATCTGTGCCTTTTCTTCCAGAGACATCCTTCCCGGGATAAAAGTGTTTAGTTCATTTTCATTGGGGATGAAATAGGCAATATCTTTTAAAAGTTCTTCCTTTATCTTCTCTACTGCAGAAGGTTTTAAAATCACTTCTACATTATTGCGTCGACAAAACTTAATCGTATATTCTGCAATCATTTCTGGTATCTCCAAAGATAGTAGACAATACTTTGCGTTTTGGAACAGATAGCGACAACGGTTAATCTGTTCAATACTCAACAGCCGGTTGGCTCCCTGGTATACTACGATCGTACTCTCTCCATCCTGATCCACATTGATATATGCCTTTCCGCTTGCCACAGAGGGGTTGAGTAGTACACCATCCATGTGTACATGATTCTCCATCAAATTACTGTAGAGCTGTTTGCCATCTATATCATTTCCCACACAGCCGATCATATAGACCCGCCCACCAAGTTTTCCGGCCCCCACTGCCTGGTTTCCTCCTTTCCCTCCCGGAAAGGTATATACCCTCTCAGCAAGCTGCGTTTCTCCCTTTAGCGGAATTCTTGAAACTTCAATAGTGATATCCATATTCATACTGCCCACTACTACAATCCGCTCTCCTTCTTTCTCTTTGGGCGAACCATTTACACTCCCTCTCTCAATGATAGAAGGAGAAAACTTACGCATAACTTCTATTTGCTTTTCTCCTTGAATCATCTTTACCAGAGAAATAACCGCCTCTCTGCTCATCTCCTGTGCCGGAAGCCGCACAGCTGTGATGCCATCTCCCAATATCTCCATCCATTTTCCATCTCCAATAGAAATCATAGAAATGGAATCTGGAAGTGAAATCTGTAGCCGTTCCAGTGTTTTATAAAAACATCCTGCAATTTCCTGCGACCCACAAATGACCGCTGAAACATTTTCCCCCAGACATTGTTGAATACCGTATTGTTCAATCTCTTCCAGATTTTTACCTTCATAGACCCAAAGAGGCTGAACTGCCAGATTTGCCTCTCGCATAGCCATCCTGTAACCATCCTGAATCGTTCTCTCGTCTGCCAGAGTGATACAGGCAATCTTCTCATGTCCTTCCCGCATCAAACGTTCTGCCGCCATCCGTCCGGCCTCCGAAAGACGATAATAAAAAGTAGCTTTCTGCCGTTCATCAAACTCCTTTGTCTGATTTAGGTAAACAGTGGCATCTTCCAACTTTCTAGTATTGATCAGCTTCTTTGAATCCAAAAGAAGGCCTGCCACCTTCTTTCTGATCATATCATTAACACATTTCTGTATCTCATCCAGGTTATCGGCAAACTGTATCAGCAGTCCGTACCCTTCCTCTGCAGCTGCTCTCTGGCAACTTCTTATAATCTGTTCACCTTCCCGGTTATCCTTTTTAATCACCAGACCGATAACATGGCTTTTCAGTCCTTCCTTTTCTCTATATTTCAGATACGGTACATATTGCTCTTCTTCGACTACTTTTAAAACCTTTTGCTTTGTTTTTTCACTGATGTCTTTATCCTTTCCATTCATCACCTTAGATACTGTCGAAACGGATACTCCTGCAAGTTTTGCAATGTCACGTATATTCATCTGCTCATCTCTTTCCTTTAAGTTTTCATTCACTTCCTTGTTTTTGAATTTTCTAAAGCTTAGCATTTTGTGCATTTTATTTCAATAATTTGACTAAACGAAACTATTTTCCGACATAATCCCCAATTTTAACTATTTACTAAACTATTTTCGTAGTTTTATTTTTTACACAAATGACGAAAAAAAAACAAGGCACAATGCCCTGTTTTTCTTATAAGCTTTACACTTTAAACTCTAACTTTAAAATGTATAAAAATCTGCCAAACAAATCAGTATAATAAAAAACCCTTGAAGCTAGTGTAAATACTACTTCAAGGGAAAATGCGGAAGATGGGACTTGAACCCACACGGCACGAATGCCACAAGATCCTTAGTCTTGCTCGTCTGCCAGTTCCGACACTTCCGCGAACCGGACTCTCAAACCGTCCGAAGATTATAATACTATACCCGTTTTCAAAAGTCAACACTTATTTTAAAATATTACGGCGAATATAGCGGAAGGTTTCCTGCTCCCCCTTCTCAGCCAGCATCTTCAAAAGAAAATGCAGAAGCGCCGCCGTCTCCGGGTGGATCATTTTCCCGAGCTTTGCGGCTCCTCTTTCATAATATTCCAGAGGATCCCGGTCGGTATAAGCTTTTCCCCGATAGGTTTTTGAGGCAGCAATTCGATCCATAAACATTTCAATCACATATTTGACCGGCATCTTCTGCCCCACGATCCCTTCCTTAGGGTCTGCACTGTAATCGATCCAATACTCATAATGATGCTTATTCCGCCCTTTATGATGCAGCCAGGCCTTCGAATACCCGGTAGCTTCCCTCTCGGCATTATTAGGGCTGCGGTTGCCCTGATAATAGCGGCAACCTACCAGAAATTCTGTCGGCGAATATTTAGACATGTCATGCAGGAGCCCCTGACGGAAAAGCCCCACCTGAAAACACTGTTTCATTACCAGCCATTTATGATGATTGATCGTCCTTAAATGCTCGAATACCTTCATATCCTTCATCCTTTCAGACTCTAAAACCTGCTGATTCCGTACAGAAGCAGCAGATGCGCCGGATAAAATATGTAAAAGAAATACTTCATTTTTCTCCCCCGCTCTCCGTTATAAAGCGCAAGCGGAAGGACTGATAAAACGCCGTATTTCTGGATTACTCCCTGATACAGAAAGTTCCAGAACCCGCCGGCTGTCACAGCCAGCCACCGGGATTCATGAAATATATAAAATACAAAGATCAGAAGGACACCCCTGAAATTATAGTCACTCCTGATAAGTACCGCCAGCCACATGGCAAGAAGCAGGATCACTGCCTTTACCGGCCATTCACGGTTTCTTTCCAGCAGGACCATCATACCAATCCCGATCAGCAATGTAAAAAACACATTCTGATGGGCATACTCCAAAGGCACGTCCCGGAACGCCAGATCATAGGGAATCTCAGAAATCAGTGCAAATACACCAAGCCTCCCCATGTACCGCCGGACATCATGCGTATGAAAAAATCCTTCCACAATAAGAAAGCAGAAAATCGGAAATGCAATCCGTCCCAGACATCGAAGCCATATTTGTGACGGATACAGAACTGCCCCCGTATGATCCAGTGCCATAGACACGATAGCAATACATTTCAGCTGAAAGCTGTCGAGACACTGGATGCTCCACCGCTGATTCATACCTCATTACCTGCCTGAAAAAATCATGATCGTCCGCTCTTTTACTTCTGCAAATTTCTGATCATCCAGAGGCTCTGCCTTGTCAAGGATCCCTTCCCGCGTCGATGCAATCCGGTACCACTTCTTTCCCCTGGGCAATGCCGGGAGTGCAAAAGTATGCTCCAGCCAATGCATATTATAGGCAACAAAACAGTCCTCATCACCCTCGCCTGTCCGGTCTGTTCCGCTATAATAAACCCCCAGCTGTCTGCTGGATACTTCCAGCGGCACTCTCCATGCGTTTTCACCATGATACGAAACGTCCGGGACTCCTTTTTTAGAATAAGTCATACCAGTCATCTCTTTTTCAGGCCAGAATACCGGATGTTTTTTCCGGAAGGCGATCAGCTCCTTCACAAAATCATGGAGTTCCGGATGTTTTTCCAGTCCGCTCCAGTCAAGCCATCCCACCGGATTATCCTGACAATAGACGTTGTTGTTCCCTTTCTGCGTATTGCCGAATTCGTCCCCGGCCAGGATGCACGGTGTTCCCTGCGCAAGCAGCAACAGGAAGAATGCATTTCTTGTCTGATTCTTCCGAAGCTCTGTTACCGCCTTCTTCCGAGACGGCCCTTCCGCCCCGCAGTTCCAGCTGTAGTTATAATCCGGTCCGTCCTGGTTCTGCTCTCCATTGGCTTCATTATGCTTACCGTCATAAGAGACAAGATCCCGCAGGGTAAACCCGGTCTGCCCGGTGATCATATTCAGAATCTCTTTTGTTTCTGACTGATGGCGTAGCCAGTACATTACATCCCGCACCATCCCTTCATCACCCTTCAGGAACCGCCGCATCACTGTCTGGAATCCCGTATCATGCACCAGAATCTTTGTATGCTTCAGGATCGGATCCGCATGGATTGCATCCATAGGCGCCACATATGGGTTCAGAAGGAATCCGTCAATATGGTATTCCAGGCAGTAATACCTCAGACACTCCTCCATCAGCTGCTTAGAAGTATCCCCTGTAAAAGGCATCTCCAGTACTACTTCTATTCCTTCCTTATGGCAGGCCTTCACCATGTCTTTCAATTCTCTCTCTCCGTCGCCGGAAGCCGCGTAAGCACTCTTCGGCGCAAAGTAATATGCCTGGCCATACCCCCAATAATTCCGGAAACGTCCACACTCTTCGAACTCATATACGGGCATGCACTGGATTTGATTGATCCCCAGATCTTTCAGATAAGGCAGCTTTTCCACGACACCCGAAAACGTGCCTTTTTTCTCCACTCCCGAGGATGTATGCTTTGTAAATCCCCGGACATGCAAGCTGTAAGCCACGATGCTATGGAAGGGAAGCTTAAGAGGCTCATCTCCCTCCCAGTCATATCTGCCGTTTTTTAAGACGCCCCTGACCTCATGCTTCTGGATATCCCGTTCCTTCCCCCAGATATCCCGTCCGGCCAGGCCCCTTGCATAAGGATCTACCGTCACTTCACCGCCGATCATATAATTATATTCATAGTCAGCAGGATCCATACCCTCCAGGGCAAGAAAGCGTACTTCGCCAATCGCTTCCGTCATTTCATACCGTTCTTTTGGCTCTTCTTCACCAGCTCTGTACAAAAGCAGCCAGCACCGCTCCCCTTCCGGAACCGCCACGGAAAAATTCACATGATCTCCCGAAATATTGATACCTAATGGTAATGGTTGCCCCTGTACTTCTCTCATAGTCTGTCCTCTCTTTCTGTCTGCTTCCGGACCGTTTACTGCCAGCCGTCCACCCCGTACATGTCTACATTTTCTGCATCGATCATGAATACTTCCTCATAAACTTCCGTTTCATAATCATTGCCCTCTAAAATATTAATTCCTGTCTCCGCCGCTGTTTTTCCCATATTGATCGGCGACTGAGCTGCTGTTCCGGCAATCTGATTACCGGATTTCTTTAATTCCTTTTTGATATCCGGCGAGCCGTCTACTCCATAGATGATCACGTCGCTAAGTCCTGCAAGATTGGCAGCTGTTTTCGCTCCTACGGCCAGCTGGTCATTCCCGCACATAACAGCCGTGACATCCGGATGCTCCTGGAAGATTCTCTTTGCAGCCTCCAGAGCTTTTTCGAACTCACCATTTGTATCCTCCCTGGCCACAACCACAAATCCTCTGTCCGCATCCGCAATGGCCTCTTCAAACCCCGTAATCCTGTCATTGATAGAATTCTGTGTCGGGCACTCCAGGATAGCCACTGTACCGCCGTCAGGACACCGCTCGATCAGATCCTCTCCGCAGATCTGACCGGCCTCAAAGTTATCGGATCCCACATATGCATCTACATAGTCCATTTCCTTGACCTGTGTATCAACATTAATGATTCTGACATCCGCCTCTTTAAGTGCCTCAAGAGATGGTGTGATGGCCTCCCAGTCTACCGGGCACAGAAAGATGGCGTCAATCCCCTCATCGATCATTTCCTGAATCTGGATTTCCTGTGTCTCCGGATCTGATGCCGGGTCTTTGGTGATCATCCGATACCCTTCTTCTTCTATCACCTCGCGGATCGCAGATTCCAAGGTGATGAAATAAGGATTTTCCATATCGATCGCGGTAAATCCAAAAAGAAAGGAATCCTCTTCCTCCGCCTCTTCTCCGTTTTCTGTATCTGCATCACTCTGTGTATCTTCGTCCGGCACAGCGTTATCCTCTGGTGTTCCTACATTTTGTTTACACCCTGAAAAGAGAAAAGCGCAGGAAAGTATCACGGCCAAGACCATAAACATTCTTTTTTTCAACATCTTTCTTTTCCTCCCTGTGCAGTTTTACACATACATATAAATATTTTACACTATTTTAAAGTATTTGGCTACTCTTCATTCTTGCTTTTTGGATTCTTCTTTGGTACAGTAAGAGTATCTACAAAATAAAGGAGATTCATATAATGGACGAGTATATGACAGTTACCCTGACACTGGACAACGATGAAGTCGTGGAATGTGCAGTGCTCACCATCTTTTCTGCAAACGGACAGGACTATATTGCCCTGCTTCCTCTGGATGAAAAAGGAGAACCCCAGGACGGCGATGTATATCTGTACCGCTACATCGAAAACGATCCGGATGATCCGGAGCTTGAAAACATCGAGGATGATGACGAATACGAGGCTGTCGCTGACGCTTTCGACGAGTGGATGGACACCCAGGACTTCGAAGACTTAGACGAGGAATAATTCCTCCACAAAACGGGAAGGATCCGCATCCTTTCCGTTTTTTTCTTTTACATAGCTGATCACAAGCTTATTCTTTGCCCGGGTCATTGCTACATAGAACAGACGCCTCTCCTCTTCAATTTCTGTTTCCAGCTTTGCCTTTTTATAGGGAATACATCCCTCATTTCCATGAATCACAAACACCGTATCAAATTCCAGGCCTTTAGCTCCATGCATAGTCATCAGCTTTACCCTGTCCTGCGTAAGATCCGGCCTCTTTTGTTCCTTCAGTGCCTTTCCATACTCATCTATATGAGCAAGCCATGCCTCCATTGTCGGATATTCCCTGGCTGACTGCTGAATTTCCTCCAGGACAGAAAAAAGTTCATCCGCTCCGATTCCCCGGTAAGCTGCATATTCCTTCAGGAATTCATCATAACCGATACTTTTGCGGATATACTGGATTGCCGCAAAAGGGGACTTATTTTTCAGCATCTTCATATCCCACTCCCACTGGTCGATCCGGTCCATCATCCATTCTTTGTCACAATAGAAATTCCGGATCGTTTCATAGGATATAGTATTTCCGGTCATGGCTTCTCTCCCAATATAACGCTTCGGCCGGTTAGCCACCTGCAGGAAATGCTTCCTTTCTCTGTTCCCAAGCGCCAGCTGGAAATAGCTGATCAGATCCATTCCTATAAAATGGTCATATATGTTCTGGATCTGCTCTTTCATAACGAACGGGATCTGATATTCACTTAACGTTTCCGAAAGAGTTCTTGCATCCAGGCTGGTTCTGTAGAGCACTGCAATCTCCGAATATTTAACCTTTTCTTCCAGCCTCTTCCCGATCTCTTCTGCCACATACCGGCTTTCCTCCTGCGGATCCTTCACCTCCTGCACATGGACGGTCTCTCCCGCACCGGCATCCGCCCGCAGATTCTTTTTGTACCGTTCCTGATTATTTTCAATAACCCGAAGTGAACTTCTCACGATATTTCCGGTAGAGCGATAGTTCCTGTCTAACAGGATCCTTTTCGCCTGTGGATAATCCGCACAGAATTTCTGCATGATCCCAGGTCTTGCTCCCCGGAACCCATATATAGACTGATCGTCATCCCCTACCACAAAAAGATTATTTTCCGGAGCCGCCAGCATCCGGATCACATCATACTGTACCTGATTGATATCCTGAAACTCATCAACCAGGATATAGCGGAACTTTTCCTGCCAGACCTTCAAAAGATCAGACCTTTTCTGAAAAAGTTCTCGGCATAAAAGCAGCATGTCTTCAAAATCAATCCTTCCACATTTCCGCTTCTGTCCCTCGTATTCCCGGTAAAGTGAGGCAAATCTCTCTGCCGGGATATGCGCCGGATGGTAATCTTCAATGTTCATTCCCCGGTTCTTTACATTCCCGATTTCTATCGCAAGTTCTTTAAGTCTGTCCTTTTCCTCTTCGGCCTCCCGGGATTCTTCCCACCCGATTTCCTGCATCGCCTGGCGGATCAGTTCCAGCTTCTCTACATCTTTCAGGAGCTGAAAGTCCCGGCTTCCGTATGCCCATTTCAGTATTCCGTAATAGATACCGTGAAAAGTTCCGAAAGTAACCCCGTTTCCTTTTGCCCCGGCAATCTTCCGGAACCGGTCACGCATCTCACACGCGGCATACTTTGTAAAGGTAATGACCAGAATTTCTTCTGGCCTTACCTTATATTTCTGTATCAGATATTCAATTCTCCTGGCGATGGTAAGAGTTTTCCCGGAACCGGGACCGGCAAGGACCATACATGGTCCCCGATCATAGGCGACTGCCTCAGCCTGAGCATGATTTAAACTCATCAGATTCCCCTTACTTTGTTAATAATTCGATACCTTTCTTAATCCGCGCAAGTGACTCTTCTTTTCCAAGAATCTCCATGATCTCGGTTGCGCCACCCGGTGTATTCTGCTTTCCGGACACAGCCGTTCTGATCGGCCACATTACAAAGCCGGTCTTTACACCTTTTTCATCAACATATCCCTTCAGCAATTCAAAAAGCGCATCATTACTGAAGTCCTCCTGCTTCTCGAGAAGCGGCAGCACCTCGGAAAGCACCTCCAGTGAATTTTCCTCATTCGTCTTCATTTTTTTATGGCAGTACATAGATGGATCATACTCTGGAAGCTCTTCGAAAAAGTCGATCTGCTCCGCAATATCCGGAAAGATTTCAATCCTGGTCTTTACCAGAGCCGCAATTTTCTTTAAATCACAGTCCCGTTTTACCACTGCACTGATATATGGCTCTGCCATCTCGTAGAAACGGTCAAAGTCCATAGCCTTCAGATATTCACCGTTCATCCATTTCAGCTTTACAATATCAAAGACGGCAGGAGACTTGCTCATATGCCGGTAATCAAACTCTTTTACCAGCTCTTCCAGAGAAAAGATCTCCTGGTTGCCGGACGGACACCATCCAAGAAGCGCCACATAATTCACCACCGCCTCGGTCACAAATCCCTGCTCGATCAGGTCTTCGTAAGAAGAATGGCCGCAGCGTTTGCTCAGCTTTTTATGATTTTCATCTGTGATCAGCGGACAGTGCACATACACCGGCACGTCCCAGCCAAATGCTTCATAAATTTTGTTGTATTTAGGAGCTGATGAGAGATACTCGTTCCCCCTTACCACATGGGTGATTCCCATCAGATGGTCGTCAATTACATTGGCAAAATTATAGGTCGGGTATCCGTCGGATTTGATCAGGATCAGATCCTCCAGCTCCTCATTGGGAACCGTGATATCTCCATAGATGTCATCATGGAAAGTAGTCTCCCCTTCCGTAGGCATATTGAAACGGATCACATAAGGCTTTCCCGCAGCCAGGTTAGCCTCCACTTCCTCTTTGCTGAGTCCCAGGCAGTGTTTGTCATAAACCACGATCTCCGGTCCGCCTTCCTCTGTCACCTTGCTTTTCAGGGAAGCAAGACGCTCCTTATCACAGAAACAGTAGTAGGCGTCTCCCTGCTCGATCAGCTTCTTGGCATATTCCAGGTACAGTCCGGACTGATTTCGCTCACTCTGAACATAGGGTCCCACACCGCCGTCTTTATCTGGGCCCTCGTCATGGACAAGTCCTGTCTCCTCCAGAGTATGATAGATAATCTCCAGGGCTCCTTCCATGAAACGTTCCTGGTCCGTATCCTCGATTCTGAGAATAAAGTCACCGTCCTCGTGCTTTGCGATCAGATATGCGTACAACGCCGTTCTTAAATTCCCCACATGCATCCGTCCCGTCGGACTGGGTGCAAATCTTGTCCTTACTTTTTTCATGTTCTTTCTCCTTTTTCTATTTTAATTTTTGTCGTCTTCTTCTGCCGTTCTTCCAATACTGCCCCTGGAAAACCTCACGGGGGATCGAGACTACCAGCACGATCCCAAGTACAATGGCAAAGGCGATCTTCAGTGCCTCCAGCCCGCTCTGCCCTGCCAGTCCTGTCTGCCCGGTAACCAGATAATATGCGGTATAGTAAACTCTGGCTCCCGGGACTAATGGAAAAATCCCGGAAATCAGGAAAACCGTGATCGGACACTTCATCTTCACCGTCAGCATCCTGGATATAAAAACCACCACTAAAGCCCCCGCAAAGGACGCCATCGCGGCAGAGGAATATCCCTCGATCCAGATATAGACCAGCCATCCGGCTGTCCCCGTCACACCTCCAGCCACATAATATCTGCGCGGCACGTTAAAAAGAATCTCAAATGCAACAGATCCCAAAAAGGGGCAGATCAGATTTGCGACTAATCCCTGTATCATATCATAACCCCTCCTGTGAAACTGTTATAGATACTCAGCGTGGTTCCGACACCGACTGCAATATATACAAATACCAGCAGTGCATCGATCATACGCACTGTCCCGGACAAAAAGTCACTGTCTGCAATTTCCCGGATCGCATTAGTAAAAGCAAGCCCCGGTACCAGAGGCATGATCGCCCCTATGATCATTCCGTCAAGCCTTGATATGCCAAGGAACGGAATATGTACAGCCAGAATCGCCAGCGCTGTGATGAGAGCGCCGCCCACCATATTGACGATGATTTTAGACATATTCATCCTTTTTCCAAACAATACCCAGACATATAACAGACATCCGATGAAAAAGGCGGCCAGACTTTCCTGCAGATTTGCCCCCAGAAGGTATCCAAACGCCGCGCTGCCTACACCGGCCGCAAACACCTGATACGCTCCTCGTTTCCCCGGAATCTTCTCGATTTCTCTGAGCCGTTCCCATGCAGCATCAATTCCTATATGTCCCGCACTGATCTCTCTGGACAATTCATTGACCTCTGCCACAATTCCCAGGTGCGCGCCCGAAAGAGGCACATGCTTTACCTTTGTGTAGACCTCATTCATACCTTTTTCCGCCGTGATAAAAATAGCATGGCTTATAATAAATGTATCTACATAATCTACGTGGAATCGTTTGCAGATTCTGGTCATAGTCTCCTCCACCCGGAAGATCTCCGCCCCGTTTTTTAACAGGACCTGACCGGCTTCTACTGCCAGATCTACTACTTTTTTGACATCAATCTCCGAATCCAGCCTCTTCTTTAAATATACCATATCGACCAGACGCACTCCATCTTCATAGATCGGTTCCCGGTAATTATCAGTAAAGAAGCCTGCCACGATATGAGAATTAACAAAACCACATTCCCGGTAAAATCCCAGTGTAGCCTCACTATTCCCGGTTCCCACATACATAAGGTCACATCGGTTGCTGTAATGCTCACACAAAAAATGGATCATATATCTTCCATATCCCTTACGCTGGACTTCCGGCATCGTCGCTATATTTTTCAGCTCACATTTCCGATGGTTTAAAAGAACTACGACTGCAACCGTAACCGCCTGCCCCTGGTCATATAACACGAACAGATCCCCTTGATCCAGATATTTCATGATCATATCTTCCTGGGGATCCGCCAGCAGAAGCATATCCATATAATCTCTTTTGCCTTCTGTAATCTGCTGAATTTCCATGTCTTTGCTCCTTGCCTTGAATGAATCTCATTCATTATAGCACCGACGCCGCAATTCCTCAACCCCCAGAAAAAGGGTGTCCCGACATGTGTCAGAACACCCTTCTTTACAGATTTATCAGATCTCTTATCCTTATCCGATATATCCTGCCTTTTTCAGTTCTTCCTCAGCTTTTGCAAGGTTTGCATCGGATACACGAATGATCGGTCCGGTACATCCCATTCCACTCTCTGCGTAGATATTGATCTTCCACAGCACTTTCACTGCATCCTCCAGGTCCATAACCTCGATACCTGGGATCTGTGCAGTAACAGTCTCCTTCGGAGGCTCTTTTACGTCTTCCTCCGCTGCCGCCGGCTTGGATGCTGCTTTCACAGAATCCAGGATCTCTTTGTAGCCTGCCTTCTTCGCTGCTGCGAACTCTGCTTTTGCTACTTCAAAGACTTTTCCTTTTACCAGCTGCGCTGCATAACGGATCGCATTTGCGATGACCGGTGCGCCGGAAGCTCTGGATACGATCATGACTAACTGCTCGTAGCCTTCTCCGATTCCCGGGCCATAGCCAAAGCCTGTTGCTTCAAAGCTTCCGCCGGTATTTGCGGATGACAGCATCTTCACCAGGATATTTCCTGTCAGGGAATCTGTCACCATGATGTCCGGGGATGCCTGCAGCACGTCGTTTCCTCTCATCACGCATCCGCCGTCTGCACGGCTGGACTCTGCGAATGTGATCGGATATCCGTTCTCCTGAAGCTGCTTTAATGCTTTCTCTGTCTGGCGTGCGCCGTCCACGTTCAGGATTCCCACTGTCGGATCCGGATTTCCGCAGGCCTTTGCTGCAATGATTCCGTATACCGCGTTCTTGATCATTCCTTCAATACGGTCTGTACTGGAGGTTCCTGTGGTGTTGGCGATGTACATCTCTTTCCCGTATGCAGGTGTCACACAGCGTCCTACTGTAGATACTCCGATCGGGAACGGGAAGTGCATGGTCACTGCCGCGTCGATCTCTTTATTTTTCAGCATTTCTTCCATCTTGTCGTGGCCTTCTTCATCGTTTGCCACTTTGACGGTTGTCACGCCTTCTGCCTCTAAAGTACCGATATAATATACATCGATCCCGTCTTTTGCTGCCTCTACGGCTGCAGCCATGGAGTTCTCCTCTCCATGCTCGCTTCCCATTCCGGTCAGCGCGATCTTCGGTCTTTTTCCGAAGCTTCCTGTCTCTAACCCTTCTGCCATCTCCATAAAGGTGGTGGCAATCATTTTTTCTACACTATTTGCCATATTCACCACCCCTTACTCTGCCATCAGGGTCGCAGCAAAATCTTTCATCGCTTTCGCAATCAGTCCCTTTACTTCTTCTTCGGATACACCTGCAGCTGCCTCTTCTTCCGCTGCGGTATTTCCGTGGATCAGGAAGGATACTCCGTCGAACAGGTTGGTCATACGTCCAAGGAACAGACTTCCTTTTCCGATGATCATTGCGTTCTTGATCTTTCCTTCCTTGATATCTTCACATGCAGGTCCGATATACGGTACACCTGACGGGATATGTCCCTGGGTCGGTGCCCATCCGGTCAGTCCCTTCTCTGTTGTGAAGTTTGCCAGCTCTTTTCTGTCCAGCTCGCCTCTCTTAACTGCCAGCGCGCCGATCATCTTGTAGTTGGCAAGCGGAACATCTCCTGCTCCTGCCGGTTTTGTGATATCCGGGTTCTGCATCTCCGGTGAGAATTTATCGATATCTGTGATCTTCATTCCCACTCTGTCTAACGGATCTGCTACCAGGCTTCCGATTACGTTCTGCGGAGCGGAACCGGTTCCTACGGTGTGGCGTCCAAGTACGTTTAAGTCGATCTCCGGGCTTACGCCGTCATTTTCAGAAACAACAACTGCAAATCCGCCCAGGCAGTCTTCCAGGATCGGAAGGCCTTTCTTTACATGGTCTTTTCCGTTCATACCAAGTTTTGCAGTACATCCTCCGGAAGTAACTACAACAGTCTTGTATGCACCGGATTTTACCAGTGCTGCAGCTTCGATCACTGCGTGAGTCGGAGCAGCACAGAAACCTCTTGCGTCAGATCCTGTTGCATTTACCAGTCCGGCAATCTCTGCAGCAGCCTTTGCGAAGTTGCCGCCGCCTCTCTGGTTCATGTCACCGCAGGCTTCCTCTGCACAGTCGATCACATACTCAACCTCTGCTTTGTCGATGCCGGCGTTGCGTACAGCGTAGAGAAGTGCCAGTACGCTGGAAGCCTTGCTCATCAGGTTCTCATGCATAACATGAGCAGACAGGTTCACGTCGATATCGTGTGCACGTTTTACACATCCTACCAGCTTATCGTTGAAGTACAGGCCTTCTGCATGCTCTTCATTTACGAAGTGCTCGATCTCGCTGAGCTCTACACCTTCGTGGATCATAGCAACGATGTCCTCCCCGATGATCGGGTCAGCCGCAAATTTATCCTTGTACTCTGCTACGAAATCTTTATCCAGTCTGACAACCTCGAACTGGTCGCAGGCCTGTACCAGGAACAGGAACTCTTCCTCCGGCATGATCTCGCCGTATTTTCCGTAACGGTCTGCATCCTCTTTCTTCTTGTCATACCATGGGAACTCTACGCCTGCCAGCTCATCCGGATGTACGTTTCCGATATAAGTCTGGTTTGGCCAGTATTTTACTGCATCCTCATAAGAACGAAGATTCGGTTTTACCTCTTTCAGATATTCAGAATCCGGATTTACCACCATTTCTGTTGTCTGTGTGGTTCCGTTATAATACACCATATCCGGAGTATGTACTAATACGTAGCTTGCTCCCTTGATTACACTGTTCATTGGTTTTCCACCTTTCTTATTATTCATAAAATGTAAACTGACCGGCAGTTTATCTTCTATCTATACAAAAAAGGACAGCCCCATTTCTGGGAACATACTTAGGGCTGCCCCTCTCATCTCTCCTTAACAGGAGGCACGGACCCTTAAGTCCATGCCCTATTTACAACTGATTAAAGCTGCTCTCTGATCGCATCCATCTCAGAACAGATGTCGTCGATATCAAGAACCATCTCCATCATGCCTACCTGCTCATCGTAAACTGCCTCGTCAAACTCTTCTTTGAGCTGTGGCTCACATACGTGATATACCGCGAGTCCAAGCTGGACCCCTGTCAACGGACCTGCGAAAGTAGGATCACCAAGGGTTACAGTCTCAGCTGCAAGTCCTGCAGCTTCGCCCTCTGCAGCACCAAGAACTACTACTAAGTTCTCTGCGCCGTATTCCTCAGCGAATTCTTTTACTCTCTTCTGGTTTTCCAGATCCATTGCGCCTGCGCTCGTTCAGACGAAACACTCCGTGGAGGAGAATACGATCTCAGCGCCTGCAGTCTTTACACACTCTGCGATAGCCGGTCCCGGTACTCCGTCACGGTCTCCGATAATTATTGCTTTTTTGCCTTCTAAAATAGCCATAATTATGCGTCTCCTTTCTTGTAAGATTTAACAGGTTTGTTGTCTATGATTTAGAAATCACCCAATCTCTGGATTAGATGTATTTCTTAATCATCGCTTCAATGCTCTCCTCGGTGCAGTCATCCTTTACCAGCTCTTCTACTTTTTCTCCATCTTTGTAGATTGCCATTACAGGAAGTCCGAGAACCTTCTGTGCGATTGCCAGACGGCGAGCCTTTGTGGTGTTCAGAGATGTGAATTTCAGTTTGTCACCATAGGTCTCTGCAAACTCGTGTACCTTCGGCATCAGAGCCTGGCACGGTACACATCCGTCACCGTAGAAATCTACGAATACATATCCGTCTGCTTTTAATACTTCTTCTTCAAATGTGTTCTTATCTACATCTAACATTAGTAATGTTCCTCCTTTTTAGAAATAATCTGACATACTTCTTTCTACCTGTACAGCGGCGATCGCTCCGTCCGCTGCTGCTGTCACTACCTGGCGCAGGCTCTTCACACGTACATCTCCCGCTGCATATACATTCGGGATATTGGTGTGCATGTCATCATCGGTTTTGATATATCCTCTTTCATCCATGTCAATGATGCCTTCAAAAGGTTTGGTGTTCGGTACGGTTCCAATGAAGCCGAATACTCCGAACATGCCGTCCTCTTCGTCTGCTTCTACGGTTGTGATCTCGCCGGTCTTTACGTTCTTAACCTTCATCCACTGCAGGATGTCGTCTCCGCCTACTTCTTCAACGACTGTATCCCACATAAAGTGAAGCTTCGGATTCTTGAATGCCTTCTCCTGAATGGATTTAGCGGCACGCAGCTCGTTTCTTCTGTGGATGATCGTAACCTTTCTTGCGAACTTGGTCAGGTACATTGCTTCTTCTACCGCGGAGTCTCCGCCGCCTACTACGTATACCTCGAAGTCCTCAAAGAAGTTAGCATCGCAGGTTGCACAGTAGGAAACACCTTTGCCCATGAACTCTGCCTCGCCCTTGCAGCCGATCGGTCTTGCGTGGGCACCTGTAGCGATGATTACGTTCTTTGCCTGATATTCAGCCTTTTCGCTCTTCAGAACCTTCACGTCACCATTCAGCTCTACCTCTTTGATGGTGTCAGATACACGCTCTGCGCCGAACTTTTCTGCCTGCTGTGTCATTCTTGCGATCAGGGACGGTCCGGATTCTCCTTCCACGATCTGTCCCGGATAGTTCTCGATCTCGTCTGTGATCGCAATCTGTCCGCCGTCCTGTCCTTTCTCGATGATCAGAACGGAAAGACGGCTTCTTCCTGCATACAGGCCTGCCGCTAAACCGGCAGGGCCTGCACCCAGGACGATAACATCATAAATCTTGCTCATGTCTGTCTCGTCTCCTTTTTTATGAGTTTTACTCAGCTTTACCTAAGATAGGTGCTCTTATTCGAAGATCGTCTGTCCGTCAACTTCAGTTGTCAGGGCTTTCAGAGCCTTCTCAACGATCTCACGGCGGAGCTTCTTCTCTTCATCCTTATCCAGAGCCGGATTTCCAAGCGGATGAGGAATTGCGATAGCCGGAACGATTCTGTTTGCTCCAACTGTCATGGAAATCGGAGTTACTGTACAGATATGTACAACCGGAATACCAGCTCTCTCGATTTCTTTTACCATCGTTGCACCGCAACGAGTACAGGTACCTCAGGTAGAGGTGAGGATCACGGCATCTACTCCGTCAGCCTTCAGCTTCTGAGAGAATTCATCCGCGAATGCTTTTGCAGATGCAACGGCTGTTCCGTTACCGGTAGTGGTGTAGAACAGGTGATGCAGTTCTCCGATGATTCCTTCTTTTTCCATATCACGAAGCACATCTACCGGAAGTACACGGTCAGCATCTTCGTTTGCATATACCGGGTCATATCCGCCGTGTGCAGTTTCATAAGTCTCTTCTGTCAGATCCATCACGCCAGCGATATCATACTCTCCATAATGAGAAGCACTGGAGCTTTCGATGTGATCCGGATTTCCCTTCGGAACGATACCGCCGGAAGTAACCAGAGCGATCTTTGCGTGTGCCAGATCCTTAACTGCCGGATTCGGATCTACTCTGTCGAAATCAGGCATCGGGAACTCTGTAGTGAACGGCTTGTCTGCCAGCTTCTTGATCAGCATGTCAACCGCTCTCTTAGATCCTCTTTCCTTCTCGAAGAAGTTTACACGAACGCCGTTCGGCATGTAACCTTCCACACAGGATGCTCCGATAGCTTCGCCCTTTGCCAGTTTAAGAGCAAGAGGAGCCATCTTCTTAACAGCATCTCTCATACCAGCTGCACTGTTCTTTGTAGATACCATGTATACCTGGTTCTTGAACATATCTGCACCAGGGTTCTCTACATACATACCAGTCAGAGACGGGATTCCCAGCTCTTCCTGTACAGCAGCTGCGATTGTTCCGCAAGCTACACCATAACGTCCAGCATTAAATGCCGGTCCTGCGATAAATACGTCCGGAGCCTGCTCTTTTACCATTTCCAGGATCTGAGCTTTTGCTGTCTCCAGGTTTTCATTGAAATAAGAGTCTCCACAGATGATCGTTGCAATGATCTCTGCTTCATCTTTAAAACTTGCCATAAATGCAGTACCCGGTCCTACTACTTCTCCTACACGGATCTCTGCCGGATAATCTGCTTTTTCTTCTCCACCAATCTGTGCAAAGAACTGATTGATGTAATGAACAACTTTAATTTTTGCCATGATGTTTTCTCCTCCCTTCCTATCTTGCACTCAGTCTGTTGAAACCAGTCTCGTTTGTCGCACCTGTCAGTACCTGAAGCTCAACTTCCAGAGAACCGTCCTCGCGAAGTGTCTCTTCACTTGCACCTGCGATCTTTGTTACATAATCCAGGGTTCCGATGACTTTGTCAAGTTTCGGCAGGATGATCACCTGATTTGCATTTCCGCCAGTTACTACTGCATCAGCAGCCGGATCGGAGTCAGCCAGAGACTGAGATTTTCCGTCACGTCCAGCATACTCGTCTGTAATGATGACTGTCTTAACACCTTCTGCCTCGATCTTCTTGCAGTTCATGATCAGGTCAGTATCCGGGTTACCAAATCCTTCCTGAGATACGATAACACCGTCCAGGTCTAACATCTTACACAGTTTTGCAGTCCAGTCAGAAGAACGCATCTTGTCAGCCAGATATACGTTCTCGTTTGTGATGATATGGCCTACAAAGTTGAATGCTTTTCCGTGCTGCTCAAACATGTCATGTACAACCGGGTTATTCTGGTGTACATAAGTCGGGTTCTTGTCACATGCAGATACACAGTTACCGGAAACAATAGCTCCGTCCATGATCTCTGTCGGGCTCATGATCGTAGGAACGATCTTCTTTGCATCTACGCCGTATACATATGTATCGTGCAGAAGTCCCTGGCTCTGAAGCATCTGTACATAAGCAACTCTCGGCAGATCCGGATATTTCTCAATACCTTCTTTAATGCCGCAGGTCTCATAAACCTTTGTCTCATCCGGTGTCAGGTCACGTGCCAGTTCACCAATGTATGTTGCAACTCTGAAGCCTGCGAAACGAACAGCCTTCTCATAGTCATGCTGTTTGATATCGTCTACCGGCTCACATACCATTACCAGGTTCAGTGTCTTGGAAAACGGTGTGTACTCAGCTCCAGGACCTGTCATATCAATGATACCTTCCTGGAAACCTACGATCTTACCTGCTGTTACAACAGCCATTCCTTTTAACGCATAGGTTTTGCCCTCTCCAACAGTGTCTACCTTTGCGATAACGCCCGGGAAGATTCCCCCTCTTCCCTCAACCTTTACACGAGGTTCAATAACGTCTTTTACCGGTGTGATTCTTACAGACTCTCCCGGTTTTGCGATATCAAATGATACGCTCTTGATCTTCTCATCTTCAAGAGCTACTGCCTTTACGGCCTCTTCGGATACATAAAGGATTCCGTCTTCGATCTTGGACTCAGAAGCGAACTGAATATCCTTAATGTAAATGTGTCCCATTTCTAATCTCACTTTTGATTCCCTCCTTAAAAATTTGTTTATATTGTCTAAGCTTCAATGCTTTTACAACCTGACTTTTCATGCCTGCCTATGCCCAGACATCCGCGGAAGACATTCCGCTTTCCAGAAGCGTTAAGTCAATCATCTGGAAATCCTCATACACATCCGACTGAAACTGATCCCCTTTGAAGCGGAACTTCCCGCAGGCCTGGATCGCATTTTCAATCAGTCTTAAAGACGCCGGATCCATCCGCCCTTTTGTACTGGACATCAGCATGGATTTATATGGTGTTTCATTTGGCTTTACGCTTCCTGACAAAGGGTGTGTCAAGAGCTGATACCCCTGATGGATCCTGTCTCTGGCCTCTTTCAGAATATCTTCATAAGAGACTTCCCGATAGATCACATCATGCGAATTTTTAAATTTTTCATAGACAAGAGGATTATTTGTAATCACTGTGTAGCCAGTCTGCATGGACATCGGGTCTTCTCTCCTTCTAGATCACTTTTTTCAGATAAACAGGCTTTAAAAAAGGGCGTCCAAACGCACAACCGTGTGCGTAAGTCGCCCCTTTCCTGTCTTTTGCCCTGATATATATCTTTTAAAAGCTTTATCATACAGCACAAGATTCAGAATGTGGTCCGTTTCCCAGTCCTTTTGCCTGAAAGTTTCACCCCTGAAAGGGCTTGCCTCTTCGGCGGCCATCTGATGACTCTCTCTTGGAAAACATCAGCCCACTATTTAGTTCTATCCATAAATAATATCTATATGACTTATCATCTGTTTTTATAATAACTGATTGTTAAATCATTTTCAACAACAAAAAATCAATCCCGTCAATTTAGTTCTTTTGCACAATTTATCTTATTTTTTTTGTGCAAATTCACTATTTTTCCCCGGCAGGAAATTATTGAAATAATCGTCATGCACTTTCTTGATCATACCGCTCAGAGCCAGAAGGCCGATGATATTCGGAACTACCATCAGGCTGTTGAAGCAGTCTGCCATATTCCACACCAGATCCACCTGTGCCAGAGATCCCAGGAACACGCAGATACATACCAGCGCGGAATAAACCGGCACTGCCTTTGAGCCAAACAGATACTTGATATTTGCCTGACCAAAGAAATACCATCCAACGATTGTAGAAAATGCAAAGAAAAACATACAGATCGCAATAAATATCTCTCCGAATTTTCCGTAAACCAGGGAATAAGCAAACTGGCTTAATTCTGCCCCTGTATATCCGCCTTCTACAACACTGTAGGATTCCGGAAGGGCTCTGGTCGTTACGATGACAAGTGCTGTCATGGTCAGAACTACGAACGTATCAATGAAAACGCCAATCATAGCTGCGTGTCCCTGCTCTACCGGATGGTCTACCTTTGCCACCGCGTGTGCGTGAGGCGTGGATCCCATACCAGCTTCATTGGAGAACAGACCTCTTGCCACACCCTTGGTCAATGCCAGCTTGATCGTTGCTCCGATCGCTCCTCCGGCAATCGCGCTTGGTGCAAATGCTCCTACGAAAATCTCATAAAAGGCAAGCGGGATATTTCTCCAGTTGCAGATGATCACGACCAGCGATCCCACAATATAGAGACCTGCCATCAGAGGAACGATGGTCTCTGTTACCTTTGCAATACGCTTCATTCCGCCTGAAAAGACCGCAATTGAAAGTACAGCTACGATCAGGCCCATGATCCACTGCGGAATACCAAACGCCGTGCGGAAGGAAGCGGCGATCGAGTTGGACTGCACCGCATTTCCCATAAAGCCAAGAGCGAAGATCAAAAGCACGGCAAAAATACCTGCCAGCACTTTTCCAAACGCCCCCTTGAATGCAGCGCGGATGTAGTATACAGGTCCTCCGGTTACTACGCCGTCATCACCGATCTGTTTATACTTCTGCGCCATCAATGCCTCGGCATAGATCGTAGACATTCCCAGAAACGCAGCCACCCACATCCAGAAAATGGCTCCCGGGCCGCCGATTGCGATCGCTGTCGCCGCTCCGGCGATATTTCCGGTCCCTACCTGAGCGGCAATCGCGGTTGCCAGTGCCTGGAATGAACTCATACCGTCGTTTCCCGCCTCTCCCTTTTTGCCAAAGAGGCCTCCGAAAACCTGCTTGATTCCCCTCTTGAAACCGCGGACCTGAATAAATTTCAGCCGGAAGGAAAACCAGATACCGGCACCTAAAAGCGCAATGATCAGCACAATATTGGACATATAATCCTGAATCGTCAGTACAATATTATTTAATGTTTCCATTAAACTCCTCCTCTCTTATAGATACTTTAGATAGCTTTATACGTCCTGTTTATCATACCACTTTGATATTTTTTTCTCAATCTTTCTCCTGCAGGTAAAAATTTTTCGGCACTTTTCCCTCTTTTGCTCAATATGACACACATAAAAAAACAGCGGACCCCTGTAAATCCGCCGTTTTTTTTCTTCAAAAATTACTTGACATTTTCATTTTTGGTAATACTGCTAATTTTTTGTTTATTTTATTAACATCGTCTAAACATTGATCTCTGCCTTGATCCCCAGCAGATCCTTATTCTTCTCCAGTAAAGGACGGATTACCTGATTGAGATAATTCTCTACCTGGATCGGAGCCCGTCCCACATATTTAGACGGATCCATTGTGCTCTTCAGCTCCTCTTCACTTAAGTTAAAGGCCGGATCTTTTGCAATCAGCTCCAGCAGATTATTGTCCAGGCCCTTTTCTTTTACATTGCGTCCTGCTTCCATGGACAGCTCGCGGATCCTCTCATGCAGCTCCTGGCGGTCTCCGCCTGCTTTTACCGCATCCATCATGATATTTTCTGTAGCCATAAACGGCAGCTCACTCATCAGCCGTTTTTCAATGACCTTCGGATAAACAACAAGCCCGTCTACTACATTCAGGCAAAGATCCAGGATGCCGTCTATGGCCAGGAATCCCTCCGGAACGCTCAAACGTTTATTTGCGGAATCATCCAGAGTACGCTCAAACCACTGGGTCGCTGAGGTGATCGCCGGATTCAGGGCATCGATCATCACATATCTGGAAAGTGAGGCAATCCTCTCACTGCGCATAGGATTTCTCTTATACGCCATTGCAGAGGAGCCGATCTGTGTCTTTTCAAAAGGCTCTTCTACCTCTTTCAAATGCTGCAGAAGACGGATGTCATTTGACATCTTGTGAGCGCTGGCTGCAATACCTGCCAGCACATTCAGCACCCGGGTATCTACTTTTCTGGAATAAGTCTGTCCCGATACCGGATAGCATGCTTCAAAGCCCATTTTCTCTGCAATCATAGGATCGATCTTGTCAATCGTTTCCTGATCTCCATCAAAGAGCTCCAGGAAGCTGGCCTGGGTACCTGTAGTACCCTTGGATCCCAGAAGCTTCAGGGTGCTCTTTACATACTCCAGATCCTCCAGGTCCATCTCAAACTCCTGCATCCAGAGTGTGGCTCTCTTCCCTACCGTTGTCGGCTGCGCCGGCTGGAAATGGGTAAACGCAAGTGTGGGCAGGTCTTTGTATTTATCTGCAAATCCTGCCAGCTCAGAGATCACATTGACCAGCTTTTTACGCACGATGTCCAGAGCTTCTGACATCAGGATCATATCCGTATTATCTCCCACATAACAGGATGTTGCTCCCAGATGGATAATCCCTTTTGCCTTCGGGCACTGCTGTCCATAAGCGTATACATGAGACATGACGTCGTGACGCACAACCTTTTCCCGTTCTTTCGCCACGTCATAGTTAATGTCCTCTGCGTGCGCCTTTAATTCCTCAATCTGCTCCTCCGTGATCGGAAGCCCCAGCTCCTTTTCTGTCTCTGCAAGTGCGATCCAGAGTCTTCTCCATGTACGGAACTTCTTATCCGGTGAAAAAATATACTGCATCTCCTTACTTGCATAGCGCTCTGAAAGCGGGCTCTGATATCTGTCGTTTGCCATTTGATTTTCTCCTTTATCCTTAATCATATTATTCAAATGCATGAGAGATATCTTTTCCCGGCACTTCCATCGGATAATTTCCGGAAAAGCAGGCATCACAATAGCCCAGATCCCCCACCATTTCTTTTAATTTCTCGATCTTCATATATCCCAGAGAATCCGCACCGATCAGCTCGCGGATCTCTTCTGTCGTATGGGAATGTGCGATCAGCTGCTCATTAGAAGGCACATCTGTTCCAAAATAACAGGGATGCAGGAACGGCGGCGAACTGATCCTTACATGTACTTCCTTCGCCCCTGCCTTTTTCAGCATCCGGATAATATTCGCACAGGTTGTACCCCGCACGATCGAATCGTCTACCATCACGATCCTCTTTCCCCTTACTACTTCTTCGATAACGTTCAGCTTGATCTTTACGCTGGATTCCCGCTGACTCTGCTTAGGCTTGATAAAGGTCCTTCCCACATAGCTGTTCTTATGAAAAGCCATTCCATAAGGAATACCAGAATACTCTGAATATCCTTTCGCCGCCACCAGACCGGAATCCGGCACTCCCACTACCAGATCTGCCTCCACGGGATAGGACTGCGCCAGCGCCCTGCCGGCCACGATCCTGGCATGGTAAACATTCACCTCATCGATCACACTGTCCATACGGGCAAAATAGATATATTCAAAAATACATCTGGCCTGTCTGTCCGGCGCGATCGCCATAGAAAGATCTGAAGAGATCCCCTCTTTGGTGATGCTGACAATCTCTCCGGGCCTGACATCCCGGATAAATTCCGCTCCCACCGCGGCAATGGCACAGCTTTCTGAAGCCAGGAAATACGTGTAATCGCGCTTTCCGATACACAGAGGCTTCAGCCCGAACGGATCCCTTGCACCGATCAGCTTTCTTGGCGACCCCACCACCAGAGCATAGGCGCCCTTGATCTTTTTCATCGCATTCTTTACGGCATTTTCCACATCTTTTGTACGCAGCCGCTCTCTTGCAATATGATAGGCGATGACCTCCGAATCGATCGTTGTCTGGAAAATAGCCCCTGTATATTCCAGTTCATGCCGGAGCTCTACCGCATTGGTCAGATTCCCGTTGTGCGCGATAGCCAGCGTTCCTTTCACATAATTTAAGACCAGCGGCATGGCGTTTTCCGCCCGGGTGCCTCCGGCCGTAGAATACCGTACATGGCCGACGCCAAGATTCCCCTTCAGAGCCGCAAGAGACTCCTCGTCGAACACCTCATTAACAAGCCCCAGCCCTTTCCGGGAATGTACCTTTCGTTCCCCATTGGTATCTGTCACTGCAATGCCGCAGCTTTCCTGTCCCCGGTGCTGCAGTGCAAACAGTCCGTAGTATACTGATGGTGCCACATCACCCCCATCCATATCATAAGCACCAAATACGCCGCATTCCTCTCCCATACCAGTTGTTACTTTTTCAAATTCGTCCATGAATGCAACTCCTTATTTTTCATTTTCAAAGATAGACCGCCTGTCTCCGGACGGTTCTCAACGATAGTATAATACAAGGCAGAAGGAAAAGCAACATTCCTTCTGCCTCTACACATCAGGGTTCCCGAAACTTGCCTAAGAATTCCCGGATCCTTGCATTTGAGGATCCGAATACATCTTCCGGTTTCCCTTCTACTTCAATATACCCCTGATCCATAAAAATAATACGGTCAGATACCTGTTTTGCAAAATTCATCTCATGGGTCACGATCACCATAGTCATGTGTTCCATGGCAAGTCCTTTGATGACCCGCAGGATCTCGCCGGTCAGCTCCGGATCAAGCGCCGAGGTCGGCTCATCAAAAAACAGGATATCCGGATTCATGGCAAGTGCCCTGGCAATAGACACTCTCTGCTGCTGTCCGCCGGAAAGCTGGTAGGGATAAGCCTGCTCCTTATCCGAAAGCCCCATCTTGGCAAGCAGTTCCCGCGCCTCCTGATATACCTCGTCTTTCTTCCTTTTCTGTACCCGAAGCGGGGCATCCGTAATATTTTTCATAACGGAATAGTGGGGAAAAAGATTAAAGTTCTGGAACACCAGACCAAAGGTTCCCTCATAATGTATCTCGCCGGAATCCGGCTTTTCCAGGTCTGTCGCGCACCGAAGCAGCGTGGATTTCCCGGAGCCCGAGGGCCCTATGATCCCTAACACTTCTCCCTTCTCCACAGTAAGCGAAATATCCTTCAACACTTCTGTCCCGTCAAAACTCTTCTTGATATTTCTCATCTCAAGCAGACTCATGGCTCTCCTCCTAACGATAATAATTCAGCTTTTTCTCGATGCGCTCCATCACAAACGCCACGATAAAGTTGAACACGTAATAGAAAACACCTGCAAATACCAGCGGCAGCAGAGATGTCTGTGACGCGGTCAATGCTTTTGCCACCGTAAACATTTCCATGACGCCAATCGTAAACGCCAGAGACGTATCCTTTACCAGGGTAATCGTCTCATTAGTGACAGACGGCAGAATCCGTTTGATTACCTGGGGAAGGATGATCCTGAAAAAAGTCTGTCCCCGGCTGTAACCCAGGATCTTTGCCGCCTCATACTGTCCCTGAGGCATGGACTCAATGCCCCCTCGGTAGATCTCCGCAAAATATGCCGCATAGTTCAGAACAAAGCCGATTGCTACCGCCATATTTTTCCATCCTGGTGTATTGGGAATCCCCAGTCCATAATAAGGGCCAAAATTAATTGCAATCAGCTGCAGCATCAGAGGCGTACCGCGCATGATTGAAATATACACCTTTACGATGGTGCGGATCACAATATTCTTTGACATTCTGCCAAAGGAAACCAAAAGCCCCAGCGGCAGAGAAAACACGAGCGTCACTGCAAAAATCGCCACGGACACCCACATTCCTTCCGCCAGTTTGCCAAGCATAACCGAAATTGCCATATCTATTCCTCTTTCCCGTACAAAAGGGCCGTCCCGGATGGACAGCCCCCGATTCCAAAACTTTCTTTATTATTTTCCGATCGTGGTGATATCTTCTCCAAACCATTTGGTGGAAATCTCTGCCATGGTCCCGTCTTCCGCCATTTCTTCCAGAGTCTGCTGCACGGTATCCCTTAACGCTTCATTTCCCTTTGCAAAGCCGATTCCGTATTCCTCTGTCGCGATTGACTCATCAAGGATCGTAAAGTCCGCATTTCTGGACTCGATCTGATAGCTGGCTACTACGATATCCATAGCAACCGCATCTACAGCTCCGGACTCCAGATCCATAAATCCGGTATCATAGTCGGGCACCACCTGCAGGTTCCCAAAGGTTCCGGCAAGCTCTGCATTTTCCTCCAGTGCTGCCTGTGCCGAAGATTCTGTCTGCACATCTACGATCTTTCCGGCCAGATCATCCAGAGATTCGATGCCGGAATCTGCTCTTACTACAAATACCTGCTGGTTGTCCAGATAAGGCTCTGACCATGTATAATCATCTTCACGTCCGGTCATTGTAAAGCCGTTCCATATACAGTCGATCTCTCCGGAATTCAATGTGGCATCCTTTGTCTCCCAGGCAATAGGCTGTGCTACAAATTCCCAGCCCTGCCGGTCACAGACCTCCTGCGCCAGCTCCAGGTCAAATCCGGTATATTCTCCGTCATCTCCCACAAATCCCATCGGCGGGAAATTCTGGTCAAATCCAACCGTAAATGTATCTCCCTCCTGTTTCTCTTCAAACGTAGCTGTCTCTTCAGATGCACTGCCGCTGTCTTCTGAACTGCCAGCGCTGTCTTCCTGGCCGCCGCACCCTGCCATCAGCGCTGTAGACGCCATCATCAGGGCAAGGATCATTGCAAGTCTCTTTTTCATATCCTTTTCCTCCTCGTCTTTCCACGCGGAAAACAGCCAGGATTTCAAACATCATTTTGCTATCAATTGACTACTTTACCACGCTAAATCGTTGTTATCTTAGCATATTCCGGTATTTTTGTCAATCCTTCGGTACTCCTTTTTCCATTGATCCAGCTTCTTTTCAGGCAGATCCGGGTCAATTTCACGCCGCACTTCACGGATACTTTCTTTGATCTGAGGATCCATACTGAGAAAAGCCGGATTCCCGGACAACATCTTCACATACTTCTCCTCCGGCATCGCACGCCTGCAGCAGTACAGATATGCCTTCAGCATTTCCGGCTCTTCACAGATCTCATAGGCTGCTTCATACATTTTTGAAGCCTCCTCATACAAAAACAGGCGCCCGTAGGCCGCCCCCAGGCTTGCATATACCTTTCCATAAAACTTCTTATCTACAGAATCATCTCTTTCCCCGCCGACGATCGCCTGATACACCAGTACCGCCGACTCATACTCCCTGCTCTGCATCAGGCTGTCCGCCTTGTGCTTGGCCCTTTCAACATCCTTCTGGTTCTGAAGGCGCTCCAGGATATTCTGGATCCGGTTGATATCTGACTGGGCATAGATGGTAGATTCCCTTAAGATCGTCAGGATAAACTGTTCCATGGAGCAGTTCTTCCGAAGCTCCGCTTTCAGATGCTCTGAAAGCTCCTCCATTTCCAGCTCTCTTCCGATCCAGTCGCACAACTGATGATTGATGATTGTATAATCGATCAGATACAGATTGTTGCAGATATAATAGCAGAGCTCCTCGATGGTATAAATCTTCATATGAACCCTGGATATCACATAGGGTTGTTTTGCTCTTTTTTTATGACATAGAATTAAACTGCCCATGGATACCTCCTAATTTTAATATCTTTTCCGCACAGAAGTCCGTAGCCGGGAAAAATTCACCGAACCCCACATCCTTGAATGTCAGGCGGCACGTTCTCTCATCCAGAAACATGACATCAATCTGGATCCTGAGAGAATAATCCCTGCGCTCCGGCAGCCCTTTCAAAGAAACAGTTTCCACCTGCAGCTCTTCTCCTGCCAGGGTTTCCACATGGATCTCAATGTCTGAGGTATCCTCCAGGATCACCTCCCACTGACCGTCCGCTTCGTACCAGTGCGTTCCCCAGGACACGATGGGATGCCAGCCTTCCTGCCCGTTCACTCTCATCCTGAGGCAGATCTGTTCCGTCATCTTTGTCTCATCCAGATATACCGGTCCCTCATCGTAGGAGAATACCTTACGCATAGAAGTATAGCAGGCCCCTTTGCTGTACAGGTTATTCCCGAGAAAAGCTCTCCTGCCGTTGCAGAGCACCTTCAGTGAATTGGGATACCAGTTGTTTTCAAATCCCTCTCCGGTCAGATATACGGAAGAAACCACCTTTTTCTCAAAAACATTCTGGATAAAAGACTTGAACTGCTCGTCCGCATCTTTTGCCTTGTCTACATTCAGCACCGGATAGATTGCTTCCAGCTCCTTCATCTTAGCGCTTGCCACCTCATCTACCGTCACGAACATATCCTTGCCCCGTCCGGTGATAGTATTCAGCTTCCGCAGCATATAGGCCCGGATTTCCTGCGCGTCGCAGTAAAATAATGCAGACTCGTACTGCCACAGCTCTTTAGGCTGATAAAACATATACTGGCAGAAGCTTTCCTTATAATCCTGTACATTCACACATTCCTTCGGCACGCCTGCAAAGCTTCCGATTCCCTTCAGCATCTTAGATACATCAATATCCGTGTAAGGCACCGCAAACGTAATCTGGCTGATCTCCTCAAAGTCCTGGAGCGTCAGGCTGACAAACTTTGCCAGAAGCCAGACCGCATCATGATTTTTCCCTCCGATGCGGACCTTTTCCCGGCGCATGGCTCTTTGAAACAGATCGGTGACCACCTCTCCCTCACGGATCACCAAAAGCTTCTTTGCCTCTTTCCCAAAGACCCAGCGCTCCTTATAATACCCAAGAAGCAGCGGAATCTGATAGTTATCTACCGCTGTCTCCAGAGTCTCCGGCTCTTCCTTTCTCTCATCATAATAGCTGATTTGGCAGCTCTTTTCATTGAGATCATACCCCAGTATACTTCCCCTTTGCATGAACATTTCCTCCTAATATATCTGAAAAAACTGTTCAGCCAGTCTTTCCTCTTCCTCATATTCCAGCATCGCCAGGTGCCTGGCCGCAGGGCTCATGGACACCATATCGTTGAGTTTTCCGTATTTTCCGGCTCCCACCGCACTGCCGCTGTTATTAAGGACCTGCTTTTCTCCCGTGATATTTTTTCTTCCGCGAATTTCCTGAAAATAATAGGTCACTGATTCATCACTGTACAGAATAAACTGTTTTACATATAGATTTTCATATACCGGCATCAGCACCTCTGTATGATATCCCAGCTCCTCCCGGTTTCCCTTCTTCACTTTATAGAAAAGCTTTACCCGGCTTCCCGGTGCAGCCTGGTATTCCACCATAGATTTATCATGCAGCTGGACTTCCCGGATCCACTCTTCTTTGAAGCGCAGATAGAACGGAAATACAATCTGCTTTTCACACATTTCCCGAAGAACCGTATGAAGGACCTGCTCTACATCCGTCTTGTAATCCCTTCCGGAATAAAACTTCAGGAGAGCGATCTTACAGATATCAGGGAGGTCTTCCTTCTGGTCACACTCATTGGCAATGATCTCAAATACACAGGTTTCCAGCTCTCTTCCCCAGACCACATATTCTCTTGACACATAGGCAAGATAGGCCTGCTTCAGCCGGAAATAGACATTGCCGGATATATAGTAATCCTCAAAGATTCTCTCTTCATCAAACAGATTCTCAGAAAATACCATCTGGGTGATAATACGTTCGCCGACTTTATGGGCCGGGATTCCGTATCCCTTCAGCACATTCCAGAGCGCTTTCATATCCCGTGTCGCCCCGCAGTAATAATTTGCCAGGTACATCAATGTTACCTTATCATACTGCTGTCTTAAAAACATCTCAAAACACAGCCAGGTCAGGAATTCGTCCTCCTCATAGTTCTCTTCACGGATCCTGCGGCTGCACATCCGGAATACATCCCGCTCGTCAAAGGCCTCAAGCCCTTTTTCCTGGATATTTTCAAACGTAAGGTCTTCTTTTTCCCGCTCTTTTTCCCAGATGCCCGCTGTTGCAGCATACTTCCGGCACATATCCAGAAATCTGGGCTCATAGAACAGGCGCTTTGTATCATAAGAAATAGAGTCTGTGTAATGTCTTCCGTCGATAGATTCCCAGACAATGCGGGATTCTTTATCGTAAAGATAGATAACCGCTCCGTTCTCCGGGTCATAAGGCACACGCTGACGGATTTCCCCGTCTTTTTCAATCACAAGAACACAATTCATGTTCGGTACCTTCGTACGGACCTCGTAGGCATAGCAGACATCCCGCATGGCTTCCATACGCTCCGCATCCATCTCCTCTTCCCGGCAGAACCGTTTATACAGGATACGCAGGGACTCTGTGATATGCCGCTTCAAAAGCTGATCCCAGGTAAACTCTACCATCTGTTCCCGGTAAGTAAGATACAGGTCTCCGGCCTGCTCTTCATAGGTCACCAGATTGGCATACAGAAGGGCCGCTTTCTTATAGTCCAGCGTATTTCCATGCATGAAATAAAGTAAAATCGACTTCGGAAGCGGGCCTCTGACATTTTCCTCAGCCAGTGTGATCATATAATACTCATACAGCTGGGCGATCTTAAGCTCTGCATCCACCGCTTTCTGATACCAGGAGAAATAACGCTTCTGCGTCTTATTTCCCTTGATCAGCAGAGTACAGATCGTATTCAGTATCATAGGCTCGCTGTACATTTTGTATATCCTCTCCAGGATCCGGAACATAGATTCTCTGTACTGCTTCTGCTGGCTGACAAAATTAGACACATAAAGCGCCAGCTCCTTTGTCATCAGTCTGTATTTAGCTGCAAAGTTCAGTACCTGAAGTTCAAAAGGCCCCAGCTTTTTCAGAAGAGTCGGCTTCTCCTGGTAACACAGATAGGCTTCCAGATAAAAAGTAACACTGTGCACTTCGTATTCATACTGCTGCTCCAGCACCTCGATCCGTTTATATGCATTTTTATATTTCGGATCCAGATTCAGAAGCATATATAGCAGCAGCCAGGAATCCTGATGCCGCATATAGGTCTTCCCAATCTCATCCAGCGTTCTCTCGATATGACTTCCCTGCCCTCTTACAAGAGCTGTCAGATACAGATAATAGCAATTGGTAATCGGATCTTTTCCGATCGCAAACCGGTTATAATTATAGTTTTCCAGGATCCACTTTGCCTCTTCGATGCGGCCTCCCCGCAGATAGATATTCGCCTGGAGGAGCTGATACATCTCACTTAAGGGGTTGAGCTTTCTTAAGCTGTTCATCTTCTCCACCGCACTGTCGATCCAGGTATTCAACTCCATCCGGCCTGCCACGTAGCCTACATATTCCTTCAGGATCTGGGCCTCAAGAAGCTCCGGCATCCTTCTCTCTTCGTCATACTCCTTCTGATTCTGAAGGACCTCAATCTCATATGACAGAGTTTCATAGGGCGTCACAAACCTAAGCTTTCCAAAATTCCGTCCCCCGTGCAGATATTCCGGCCGGATCAGATACTCTACCTCATGGGTATTTCCCACAAAGTCTTCCGTACTGATCTCTGATCTCGTAACACGGATAAACTGTCCTTCCGCCTCTACATGGATCGGCATATACCCCCATGTATTCTTCATCAGGGTCAGTGTTCCTTTTGTGGGCTCTTCCACGTCCTCAAACAGCATTCCCTCTCCCGGAAGTGTCAGGAAAATACATTCCTTCTGCTTGATCCCCACCAGAAACTCTTCCATCGCCTGGTCTCCCAGCGACCATTTGCGCATATTATCATACAGATAAAAGATCCTTTCGTTTTCGTATTTCAGGATCTCATAGAACTCTCTGGAACGGAACAGCCGTCCGGCTTCAGAGAAATCCTTGATCGCCAGTTTGCGGAAATCATCGGTGCTTTGCACCTTTCCATAAGAAGTCATGACATAAGGCTTCTCAATGATCGCCGTGAAGGAAAGCTCGTACTCTCCGCCGCTGCAGACAACCGTAAACTTCCCTTCTTCCACATGTCCCGGTCTTAAGCCTCTTCCATCATACGTAAATTCCACTTTTGCCGGATTTCCGTCAAATCCCTGGTCTTTAAAATGCACACGAAAAGAGGACGGGTAGACCAGCCCCCGTATTGTCCCTTTGTCGTTTGTCTTTATAGTAAAACTTCCCCTGTATACTTCCCCTTCCCCAATTATGAGAACCAGATTTGTTTCATCAAATATGACATCAGGTCGTATTAACTGAAAGTCTCCTTTGGAAAATTTCTGGATTTTGTTTTTCAAGTCTCACACCTGCTTCTTTCGTTACTTTTTTGAAACCATACTATGATAAATTATAGCATTGTTTGAACAGGAATAGCAATCCCGGATAGAAAAAATGTAAAAAACATCCTGACAAATCACGGCTCTGAAACATTATAGAGAACCTTTTCCAGCATCTTTACAAGTGCTTCTTTCTCTTTTTTACTCATTCCCAGCGTCAGGCTCTTGTCAATTTTCTTACGGTCCGCCTCCATCCTCCGCTGAATGTCATAGGCTTTTTCTGTCAGGTAAACGTTTTTACAGCGCCGGTCCTTTGCGCTTGGCACTACCAGGATAAACCCCTTTTCGTCCAGCCTCTTCAGAAGGCCCGTGACTGTGGGATTTTTAAGGCAGAGCGCCTTCTCTATATCTCTCTGATTCACTTCTTCTTTCCGGCTGGTCAGAAGATAATCCAGCACCGCGCATTGTGAAGCCGTGATCCCCAGTGTCCGCAGCCTGTTGTTAAAATCTTTTTCATACACGTTATTAATCTGCTTCAGCAGTAACCCAATGGACATCTGTTCCTTCATCTTATGCACCTCCCCGGCTGTCCTAATATTCCCGGATCACGTTTCCGATCTCCCGGGTTATCTCAAGCTCTTTTAAGTCCTCCAATGCATTCCCGAAGGCCATCTCTTTCACCGCATCTGTCACGATCACCAGTTCTGCCGCCCCGTCTGTGATAATCTTCTGTACCACTTTTGATATGCTGACCTGATGCGCCCCCAGCACGCCGGCAATTGATGCCAGGACTCCCGGCCGGTTCTCAACCTTCATCCGCAGGACAAATTGATTTTCCGCTTCCGCAAACGGCTTGACCGGCGTATCCCGGTAACAGGTGCAGCTGATCCTTCCGGTACAGTTATACCGGATATCCCGCATCACATCGATCACGTCCCCCATGACCGCACTGGCTGTCGGGAACTCTCCCGCTCCTCTCCCGTAGAACATCACGTCATCTACCGCGTCTCCGTGGAGGAATACCGCGTTAAAAGAATCCCTCACGGAAGCCAGCGGATGGTCTTCCGGGATCATCATCGGATATACCGCCGCCTCGATCCCTCCCCTGGTATTGCGCGCCCTGCCTACCAGTTTGATCACACAGCCGAATTCTTTTGCATACAGAATATCTCTGGCTGAAATTTTCGTAATTCCCTCTGTATACACATCCGAGAAGACTACCCGGGATCGGAAGGCAATAGATGCCATAATAGCCACCTTCCTTCCGGCGTCATATCCTTCAATATCCGCCGTCGGATCCGCTTCCGCATACCCCAGCTCAGTTGCTTTTGCCAGCGCCTCGTCAAAATCCATCCCGTCCTCATACATTTTTGTCAAAATATAATTGGTGGTTCCATTGACAATCCCGGTAATCTCTCTGATCTCATTCGCCGCCAGGCACTGCTTCAGAGGCCGGATAATAGGAATACCGCCCGCCACAGCGGCCTCAAACAGAAAGTCTGCCCCTGTGCTTTCCGCCGCATCCAGGAGCTCTCTCCCATATTCAGCCACCAGATCCTTATTGGCAGTCACCACATGTTTTCCGGCACGAAGAGCCTCCAGGATCCTGGTTTTTGCAGGTTCGATGCCTCCCATCACCTCAATGACTATCTCTATCTGCGGATCCTCCAGGATTTCCGTCCAGTTATCTGTCAGAAGTTCCGTCCGTACGCCTTCCCTCACTTTCTCTTTGTCCCGCACCAGGATCTTTGCGATTTCAAGCTCTGCTCCTGCCTTCTGCTCCATCTCATTCTTCTGTCTTTCTGCCAGCTTATAAACTCCGCCGCCGACAGTACCAAGCCCGAGGAGCGCTGCCTTTATCCGTTTTCTTTCATGCATATGGCGCCACATCCTTTTCTTTTCTCATATGCTTTAGTATAGCACAGGTATACAGTCTGATACAATTTTTAAGGTAACGAAAAAAGGAATCTTCTGTCGAAGATTCCTTTTCAGAGCGACAGACGGGGCTCGAACCCGCGACCCCGACCTTGGCAAGGTCGTACTCTACCAACTGAGCCACTGTCGCTTATTTAGTAGTTACTGTTCCGTACCTCAGAACAATAACTACTATACTATATGTTCTTTAAGTTGTCAACAACTTTTTTCATCTTTTTTTCATTCTTTTTTGAAGGTTTTTACATTCCCTCTTTTACCCGCACGGAAAGCCCCAGCTCCTCCAGCTGTTTTTCATCTGCCGGCGTAGGCGCTTCGGTCATCAGGCAGGACGCGTCCTTCACCTTCGGGAACGCAATCACGTCACGGATGCTGTCTTCTCCGGCCATAAGCATGACCAGACGATCCAGGCCATAGGCCAGGCCAGCGTGAGGCGGCACTCCATATTTGAAGGCATCCAGCAGGAAACCAAACTGACTGTAAGCCTGTTCCCTGGTAAAGCCAAGCACCTCAAACATCTTTTCCTGTATGTCATTTTGGTGGATACGGACACTGCCTCCACCGATCTCATTTCCATTCAGCACAATATCATAAGCCTTTGCGCGCACTTTTCCAGGATCACTGTCGATAAACGCCAGATCCTCCTCCATCGGCATTGTAAACGGATGGTGCATAGCCACGAAACGGCCCTGCTCCTCACTCCACTCCAGGAGCGGAAATTCCGTGATCCATACAAACCGGTATTCATTCTTATCAAGCAGCTCCAGCTGCTTTGCAAGCTCCACACGCAGGGCTCCCAGAGAATCCCATACAACTTTATTTTTATCAGCAGCAAACAGGAGCAGGTCTCCCGGCTCTCCGTCCATAGCCTTCACCAATGCGCTCATCTGCTCTTCACTTAAGAATTTCGCAAAAGAGGATTTCACGCTGCCATCCTCCTGGATAGCGATGTATGCCAGTCCCTTGGCTCCATAATCCTTCACAAAGGCTGTCAGTTTGTCGATCTTCTTTCTTGGCATGCCTCCCTGGCCTTTGGCGTTGATTCCACGCACGCTGCCGCCGTTTTCCAGGGCACCGGTAAATACGCCGAAACCACAGTCCTTCACCACGTCGGATACATCAGTAAGCTCCATGCCGAACCGAAGATCCGGTTTATCAGAGCCAAAACGGTCCATAGCCTCCTGCCAGGTCATCCGCTGAATAGGAAGCTTCACTTCAATGCCCAGCACTTCCTGGAAAAGCCTCTTAAGATAGCGCTCGTTGACCTCGATCACATCATCTACATCTACGAAGGAAAGCTCCATATCGATCTGCGTAAACTCCGGCTGACGGTCCGCACGAAGATCCTCATCCCGAAAGCACCTGGCAATCTGGATATAGCGGTCCATGCCCGAACACATCAACAATTGCTTATAGAGCTGAGGGGACTGCGGAAGTCCGTAAAAACACCCTGGATGCACACGACTTGGCACCAGATAGTCCCTTGCCCCTTCCGGCGTAGTCTTTCCCAGCATAGGTGTCTCCACCTCCAGGAAGCCTTCCCCGGCAAAAAACTGTCTTGTGAGCGTCATGACATGGCTCTTCATCCGCAGATTCCTCTGAAGATCCGGTCTGCGAAGATCCAGATACCGGTATTTCAGGCGCACTTCTTCCTTTGTTTTTGAATTTTCCTCGATCGGGAAAGGCGGTGTTTCGGATTCAGACAGGATTCTTAAACTCTCCGGAATGATCTCGATCTCGCCGGTTGCAAGGTTTTCATTGACAGCGCCGGAACGCATCTCCACTCTTCCTGTGATTGCAACCACATATTCCGCCCGCAGCTTCGCTGCCTTTTCGAGCAGTGCGGCATCTGCTTTTCCTTCCTCAAATACTACCTGGATGACGCCGGAACGATCCCGCACATCCACGAACACCAGTCCGCCTTTATTTCGATTTTTCTGAACCCATCCCATGATTGTGACAGTCTGCCCTGCCTGTGAGGCTGACAGTTCTCCGCATCTGTGGGTCCTTTTTAAGCCCTTCATTGATTCAGCCATGATTTTTCTCCTCTCCTCAAGTTCTCTACCACTTTTCTATTACATCCGCATAACAGTCAATGATTTCCTGATACCCTTCTTCCGCCAGCTGTTCCTTCTGAAACTTTTTATTCTTTTTCATATGGACAGTCAGCACCTGATATCCCTGCCCGCGGTCTTCTTTTGCCCTGTCAAGCACCTTTAACACTGCTTCTTTCGGGAGCTTTTTATCCAGCAGGTATGCCTTCTTATCCTGCTTGCCCGGCACCTGATATCCGCTTTCCAAAAGCAGCATCACGATTCTTTCAAATCCGATGGAAAATCCGCAGGCCGGAGTATCCTGACCCGTAAACTTTCCGATCATCTTGTCGTAACGTCCGCCTCCGGCTACCGATCCGCCAAACTCATCCATACGGATCTCAAAAATCGTTCCGGTATAATAAGACTGCCCCCTCACCATCGTGGGATCGAACCTTACAGAAAACTCACATTCTTTTGCGGCTTCCACACTGGAAATGATCTGCTCCATCCTGTCTGAAGTCGCGGCATCCAGATGGTCTCCCAGCTTTTCCTTCAAATACCGGATACCGGACACGTCTGCCGGCGTCTCGTCAAAGAGGCCCAGATAACACTCCACGGATTCCCTGGCATAGCCCATCTCCTGAAGCTCTGCGGCCACGCCTTCTCTTCCGATCTTGTCCATCTTATCTAAAACAATAAACACCTCATCATAGTCTTCCTCTTTAAAACCACTATAGGAAGCCATGGCCTTTAATATATTCCTGTCATTGATACAGACTGTAAAATTCTTAAAATCAATCTTCCCAAGCACCGCGGTCGTGGCAAGGATCAGCTCAATCTCAGAAAGAGCGCTCTCTTCTCCCAGAATGTCAATATCACACTGGGTAAACTGACGGAATCTTCCCCTCTGCGGCCTGTCCGCACGCCAAACACTTCCGATCTGCAGCGCCTTAAAAGGAGACGGCAACTCATTGGCATGAGCAGAATAATACCTTGCCAGCGGCACGGTCAGATCATAGCGAAGGCCGCTGTCCGCCAGGTCATTTTCTTCTTTCGCCTCATCAATCTTCAGCTTTTCTCCCCGTTTCATGATCTTGAAGATCAGCTTTTCGTTATCTCCGCCCTGCTTGCTGCACAGATTCTCAATATGCTCCACACACGGTGTCTCCATCGACTGGAACCCAAAGCCCTTATAGGTCTCTTTGATCAGTCCGATCAGATAATCACGGATCTCCATTTCCTGGGGAAGGATATCTTTCATCCCTGTCACCGGCTTCTTTTTTAATGCCATAACCATTCTCCTTTTCGTTGTATCATCTCGTCGATCCTCTCAATATACGCATCGATCGCTTTGACGTTCTCGATCCGTATCAGATTCGTCAGCTTTTTCTTTCTGCTTCCCGGCATGGGGCAGGGCTCCTTCAGCACGATTTTTGATGATGCCCCGGCGCCGGCCGCCAGGATCGACTGTTTTTCTTCCATAATAAGTATATTGTATATTCCGGCTTTGTCAACCTTTGCATATCCTACATTTTCAAAATTACCGGCTATATTTTTCTGCCGGTAGAGATAGTAGGGGGTAAGCCCCATCCTTCCCGCCGCCTCTTCTGCCATACGGGTCATTTCACCAATATCTGTGCCCATACGAGCCTTTTGCTCCTCCTGGCCCATGCGGGCCGCACGCTTGATAGCAAGCGAATGGACGGTCAGACTGTCCGGCGAAAGCCTTCCGACCTTTTCCAGGGTGTCCTGCATTTCAGCAGGCCCTTCTCCCGGAAGACCGGCGATCAGATCCATATTAATATTGTCAAACCCTATCTCTCTGGCCAGACAAAAGACCTCCTCAATCTCCTCTACCGTATGCTTTCTTCCGATCAGGTCAAGTGTTTTCTGCTGCATAGTCTGGGGGTTGACAGAAATCCTGGTAACGCCGTGCTTTTTCATTACTTCAAGCTTTTCTCTTGTGATACTGTCCGGCCGGCCAGCTTCCACTGTGTATTCCAGCAGACGACTTCTGTCAAAATGCTCATCCACAAAGGAAAGCAGGCGTTCCAGCTCCCGTGCCGAAAGAGATGTTGGTGTTCCTCCTCCGATATAAATACAATTCAGATGCTTTTCTGCGGAACACTCTGCAATCGAAGCGAGCTCGCGGCACAGGGCATCCAGATAATCCGTCACACGGTCCGCCCAGTCCCCGATAGCTCCTGAACTGAAAGAACAGTAGCTGCATACGGTAGGGCAAAAGGGAATCCCGATATAGAGACTGTATCCCTCATTCAGGTCAAGCTGTCCAAGGAGCGTTCTCTCCCTTCCTGAAATATCCCAGGCAAGCGCTGCCTTATCCTCGCTCACCAGATACTCTTTCCGGAACCAGGAAAGAAATTCCTCCCTGCCAAAGCCTTCCTCCCTCTTCTGAAATGCAAGCTTTGTGGGCCGCACGCCCAGCAGAGTTCCCCAGGCAAGGGTGCGTCCTGCTTTTTCGGCCATCATCCTGTACCACTGCCGGTCCAGCACGTGCTTATCCTTTTCCCTGTCTCCTTCTGTATCCAGAATAAGTCTGGATCCATCCGGAAATTCTGCCGTGGCAAAATGAGAGGCTTTCTCCTCCACGGAAGAGTGCACCTCTTCCTCCGGGAAAAAAGCCTTCACCATATGATATGCATTATATAGATAGGAATCATTTCTGCAAGATACCAAAATCATATGCTACTCCTGAATAAAGGGATTTTCTCTTTTCTCGTATCCGATCAGGGTCTCCCCCATATGTCCCGGATAAACATGTGTATCATCCGGCAGAACCATCAGCTTTTCTTTGATTCCCCGGATCAGATCCTTCGTACTGCTTCCTTCAAAATCGGTCCTGCCCACTGATCGCTGGAACAATGTGTCTCCGCTGAACAAAACACCCTCCGATTTTACATAGTAGCAGCATCCGCCCGGCGTATGTCCCGGCGTATGAAGCACCTGAAAATCATATCCTGCCAGAGAGAGCGTCTGTCCGTCCCGCAAGGGCGCAGCTCCCGCAAAAGTATAACCCGCGGTATAAATAGCAGACTGGTTCCACTGCGGATCCTCCATCATCTTCAGATCGTCTTCATGTACATATACCGGCACGGAATATTCTTTCAGAAATCCATCAATCCCCATAATGTGGTCAAAATGCCCATGTGTCAGAAGGATGGCTTCGATCTTCAGCCCCTCTTCCCGAATATGATCCATCAGACGGGCCGGCGCTGCCGCCGGATCTACAACCACCGCCTGCTTTGTATCCTCATTCACCGCCAGATAGCAGTTTGTACTGATAATACCTGTCACAAATTTTTCTACTCTCATCTTTTAACCTGTTGTCCTTTCAATATCGATCACACCGTCCAGCTGGCGAAGCTTCTCAATGATTTTTGTAAGCTCATCTCTGCCGTGTACAATAAATCCCGTCTCGATGGTGGCTGTTCCTTTCTTACTGGTCCGGACATTCATGGATTTCACATCCACATCCGCCTCCGTGAAGATCCGGGACATTTCCATCAAAAGACCCTGGCGGTCATAAGTATACATCTTGATCTCCGCAAGATACTGGCCGCCGGCCTCTTCGGCCACATCACTCTCCCACTCGGCGTCTATAAGCCTTGCTCTTTCAGCTTCCGTCAGATGGATCATATTGACACAGTCTGTACGGTGGATAGAAAGACCTCTTCCTCTGGTCACAAATCCCACGATCTCATCCCCCGGCACCGGATTACAGCATCTGGAGAACCGTACCGCCACATCATCAATTCCCTTGACCACAATACCGCTCTTGGATTTTGCGATATGGACACGGTTCTTTGCAGCCTCTGCCACCCGTTCCAGCACCACTTCGTCCGTAAGCTCCTGCTTATGCTCCTTGTTGTACTCTTCCATCAAACGGTTTACCACCTGGCCCTCTTTCAGTCCTCCGTGACCAATGGCGGCAAGCACTGCATCCCAGTCCCGGAATCCATACTTCTTCTGGACCACCTCCATATATCTGGAGTTCATGATATCACTGGGATTAATGCTTTTTGATTTGCAGTAAGAGGCAATCATTTCTTTTCCTTTGATGATATTGCTCTCTTTAAATTCCTTTTTAAACCATTGATTAATCTTATTTTTTGCCTGTGTACTTTTAACGATGTTCAGCCAGTCGCGGCTGGGACCTTTGGAATTCTGAGAGGTCAGGATCTCGATCCTGTCTCCGTTCTGGATTTTATAGTCAATATTAACCAGCTTTCCGTTTACACGGGCGCCTACCATCTTATTTCCCACCGCACTGTGGATGGCATAGGCAAAATCGATCGGCGTTGATCCATTTGGAAGATTCTTCACGTCTCCCTGGGGTGTGAAGCAATATACATCCTCGGCAAACAGATCCAGATCCCCTTTGATCAGATTTAAAAACTCCCGGTTGTCCGACATGTCTCTTTGCCATTCCAGAATCTGACGGAGCCAGCTTAGCTTTTCTTCCTCCTGGGCCTCCACGCTCTTTCTTCCATCGTTGGACTCTTTATATTTCCAGTGGGCCGCAATACCGTACTCTGCCGTCTTATGCATTTCCTGGGTCCGGATCTGTATCTCGAAAGGCTGCCCCACCGAACTCATCAGCGTCGTGTGGAGTGACTGATACATATTGGGCTTCGGCATGGCAATATAATCCTTAAAACGTCCCGGAATCGGCGTATACATCTCATGGATCACACCCAAAGCCGCATAGCAGTCCTTCACGGAATCCACAATGATCCGCACTGCAAACAGATCATAAATCTGATCCACGGTCTTATCCTGATTGACCATTTTCTTATAAATACTGAAGAAGTGCTTAACTCTTCCGTTGACCTCTGCCTTAATGTTGGCATTTTTCATATGGTCCGACACTTCGTCCACAATCTGCTGAACAAATTCTTCTCTTTCCGTCTTTCTTGCATTGATCTGCTTTACAAGATCAAAGAAAACCTCCGGCTGAGAATACTTAAGCGCCAGGTCGTCAAGCTCTGTCTTAATCTTGGAAATACCAAGCCTTTGGGCGATCGGAGCGTAGATGTCCATGGTCTCCTTTGCCTTTTCCTTCTGCTTGGCAGGCGTCATAAACTGCAGTGTCCGCATATTATGCAGACGGTCGGCAAGCTTAATGATAATAACCCGGATATCCTTCGCCATTGCAAGAAACATTTTTCTTAAGTTTTCCGCCTGCAGCTCCAGTTTATCCGAGGAATATGAAAGCTGGCCCAGCTTTGTGACCCCGTCTACCAAAAGCGCCACTTCCTCGCCAAATTCTCTTTTAATATCTTCATCCGTATATTTCGTATCCTCCACCACGTCATGGAGCATTCCTGCCGTGATCGTTTCCTTATCCATCTCCAGATCCGCCAGGATAATAGATACCCACAGCGGATGAATGATATACGGCTCTCCCGATTTCCGGCATTGGTTCCCGTGCGCCGTCTTAGCCATCTGATATGCCTTGCTGATCATTGACACATCCGTCGACGGATGGTATTTCCGGATACGGGCGATTAACATGTCATACAGACGGTCCGGATCTTCATAATCGCCAGGTGCCTTTACCGCATGGCCATCCACGATCTTAAGTCCGCTCATAGTGTCTTCGGTAATAGACTCCGGCGCAATGCGCCCGTCGATCGCCTCATAAGTTGTCGTAGACTTTGACATATTAACGCCTCCTCTCTCTTCGTAATTACAATCATCTATTTTCCCGGATATATGATTACCGAATCTACATCATATTCCTTCAGACGTTCCCGTCCCTTAAGCCCGGCCAACTCCATCAGGAACACGGCCTTCACTACTTCGCCGCCCAGTCCTTCCACCAGACGTATCATAGCCTCGTTGGTTCCCCCGGTAGCGATCAGATCATCCACCAGCACTACCTTCTGCCCCGGCTTTACAGCATCGCGATGCATCTCCAGTTCTGCAGTCCCATACTCCAGCTCATACTGGATAGACACAGTCTCTCTGGGCAGCTTCCCTTTCTTCCGGATCGGGATGAATGGCTTATGCAGATTATATGCGATCGGAGCTCCAAAGATAAATCCCCGGGACTCAGAGCCGGCAATCAGGTCAAACTCGAGACCTTTCAGCTTCTCCTGCATCAGATCGATTGCAAGCCTCAAACCGTCTGCATCTTGAAGTACACTAGTCACGTCCCGGAAAATAATTCCCGGCTCCGGAAAATCCGGAATACTGATTACATAGTCCTCGATCCGTTTCATCGTCTCGTCTCCATTCTCTTAAAAATATTAATACAATCTTAAGTATAGCATTACTTATCCCCATTTTCAAACTATTCTGTACATTTATAGCAGTACTTTCTTTCGCATTTTTACGCGGTCTGATAGTGAGTGATCACAATCTGGGGCGTCGCCTGTCCCATATATTCATTCAGTGTGGGATAGTAGGTAATAGAAAGCAGCGTGTCTTTTCGCCCGGACAGATTCTCTACATCACCAAAATATACTGCCTCCACTGTATTGCCATTTGCATCCACAGCCCGCATTTTCAGCACATTCTTCTTCCTTCCCATCACACGCATATCCATAAGCCGCACGTTTCTGGCCGCAAAAACAGGCTTTGTATTTCCTTTTCCAAACGGCTCCAGAAGCGCAAGCTCACGGATCAGCCCTTCCGTTACGCAGGAAAAAGGCATTTCCATATCAATCACCACTTTTTCCGTCAGATCCTTGGGTGTCAACGTACAATGATCGTTGATCATCTTCCGGAAACTTTCCAGATTTTCCCGCTTCATCGAAAGTCCCGCCGCCTGTCTGTGACCGCCAAATCGCATAAGCAGATCCTTGCACCGGCTCAATTCCTCATACATAGAATAGGCTTCGATGGAACGTCCGGAACCTTTTAATCCTCCACTTGCATTTGTCAGCACAAACGCCGGCTTATAATACCGTTCCCTTATCCTTCCGGCCACGATCCCGGCCAGACTTTCGTGGCAATCGGGAAGATAGATCACCAGCACCCGGTCTTCTTTCAACGCAGATGCTTCTACCATCAGCTCCGCTTCTTTCACCGCTTTTTCCGTCATTTCCTTACGGCTGTCATTCAGTGCTTTCAGATCCCATGCCAGCTGGTCCGCCTCCTTCCTGGTCTTTGCCTCCAGCAGCCGAAGCGCCCTCTTGGCTGTGTCGAGCCGTCCGCTGGCGTTTAAGCAGGGACCAAGCACAAAACCGATATGATAGGCGCTGATGGTCTTATCCGCAAGGCCGGTACATTCGATCAGCGACCGGAGCCCCGGATTTCTGGTACGCTCCAGCATCTGCAGCCCTTCCTTTACGAAGATACGGTTTTCTCCTTTCAGATCCATCACGTCTCCTACCGTAGCAATAGCAACATTTTCAATAAGATCGTCCAGATCTTCGGAGTCCCGCCCCATAGATTCCCAGAGAGCTTCCATGAGTTTATATGCCACTGCCGCTCCGCATAAATGCGGAAAAGGATATTCGCAGTCCGGACGTTTCGGATCCACTACCGCATCTGCCGGAGGCAGGAGATACTGCTTCTTGCCCCCCCACTCTTCAAAGGGCACCTCGTGGTGATCCGTTACGATCACAGTCATCCCCATATCTTTTCCAAAGGCAATCTCCTCAGCCGCCGCAATCCCATTGTCACAGGTGAGCACCGTGTCCACGCCGTCATCATATGCCCTCTGGACCAGGTGAATATTCAGCCCATATCCGTCCGTCATACGATCCGGAATATCATAGTCCGCATCTGCCCCCAGCCTCTTTAGACCTTCCAGTAAAATATAGGTGGCATTGACTCCATCAATATCATAATCTCCAATGACCCGGAGTCTCTTCCCTTCTTCCAGCTTTTCTCTCAGGATTTCCACAGCCTTGTCCATATCCTTCATCAGCATCCCGTCGCACAGGTCTCCGATCGTCCCGTTCAGATACTGTCCGATTGCTTCTTCTCCCACAACATCCCGGTTTCTGATCAGGCAAGCAAGCCTGGGACTGATCTGAAATTTTTTCCCGATTCCGGCAAAATCCGCTCCCTTCCGAAGCATTACCCATCGTTCCATTTTTTCACTCCTTACGCCGCTATACATATAATATATAATGCAAAAGAAACGGCCCGCCGTTCCTCCAGGCTGTGGCCGTTTCCCGTCTCATTTTTCTATTTGCTATTTCTTTCCTTTGCCTGCGGTCTTCTTTCCACCGATCTTTGTCTTCATTACATACCACAGGGCTGCCGTGATACATACAGAGGAATAAGCTCCCCAGACAATACCCACGATCAGCGGCAGTGCAAACTCACGGATGGAGCTGACACCCAGAATATACAGAACCGCAACCATGATGAATGTAGTCAGGTTCGTATAAATACTTCTGGTCAGTGTCTCTGTAACACTCTTGTTTACCAATAGCTTAAGGTCTGTGCTCCTTGTCTGGTAGCGCAGCTCCTCACGGATCCGGTCAAAGATAACGATAGTCGCATTGATCGAATAACCTACAATCGTCAGGATACATGCAATGAAAGTATTGCCAATAGCGATCCTGGATACCGCATAGAACAGGATAACTACCACCACATCATGTAACAGAGCCAGTACCGCACTGGTCGCAAACCGGATATCCTTAAATCTGAGCCAGATGTACAGCAGCATGAACACTGCGGCTGTCAAAACGGCCACAACGGCGTCCTGACGCATTTCGCTGCTCACCGTAGAGCTGATATTTTCTGCAGTGATCGTATCTGCATCAACCTGGAAATTATCTACCAGAGCCTGATTGAGCGCCTCACGCTGGTCAAGATCCAGAGCAACCGTCTTGATGATGACCTGATTGCTTCCTTCTACCTTCTGTGTCTGGACATTGTTGTCTCCCGTTACTTCCTCTACCACCGGGACGATCTCCTGATCGATCTCATTAATCGTATAATCCTTATCAAAGTCTACCGTCGTTGATGTTCCACCTTCAAATTCCAGGCCATAGGCAAAAGCGCCCCGTCCCTGCGAATAATTATAGCCCAGCACTCCAAGACCGATAAGCATCACGGCAATAGAAAGGGTAAAGAAGTATTTCTTCTTCCCGATGAAATCAATAGGCTGACGTTCTTTTTTCGGATGATAATAAAGCTTTTCGCCCCGAAGTCCCACAGCATAGAACGCAAAAACAATAATCCTGGTAATCACCAGCGCCGTGAACATGGATACCACAATACCGATTGCCAGCGTCTGCGCAAAGCCTTTGACCGTTCCGGATCCCATAAACCACAGCACCGCAGCAGCGATCAGGGTGGTCACGTTTCCGTCTATAATAGCTGACATGGCCTTCTGGAAACCGGCCTTCAGTGCATTCTTAATACTCTTCCCTCTTGCCATCTCCTCGCGGACACGTGCAAATATAATAACATTTGCATCCACAGCCATACCGATACTCAAGACGATACCGGCAATACCCGGAAGCGTCAGCGTCACATTAAACGCATTGAGGATCACCAGCACAAGCTCTGTATAAATCACGAGCGCAATGCCTGCCGCCAGGCCGGGCAGATAATAAACGCAGATCATAAAGATGAACACCAGGCCAAAACCGATCGCACCTGCCATAAGGCTGGTACTGATCGCCTCTTCACCCAGTTGGGCCCCTACTACATTAGAACGGAGTTCCTTAAGCTCCAGCTGAAGTCCTCCGATACGGATCGTAGACGCCAGGTTATCTGCCTCTTCATACGTGAAATTACCAGTAATATATGCGGTTCCGCCTGTGATCGCCGACTGCACTGTCGGGCTGCTGATCGTCTCGCCGTCATAGATGATGGAAATCGGCTGTCCAATGTTCGCCTCTGTTGCATCTGCAAACTTCTGGGTGCCTTCATCATTCAGGACCAGTTCCACAGAGTACTCCGCATTTCCCATATCGTCCTGTCCAGACTGCACACTGGCCGTCTGTACGTCTGCCCCGGTGATCACCGACTCGCCGTCGGAGGTCTGAAATTCCAGGGAGCCAGGCTTTCCAAGCTCGTCCAGGATCTGGTTGGCATCTGTTACACCCGGGATCTCAATACTGATCCGGTCATCGCCCTCCTGGTATACGCTGGCTTCCGTGCTGTACTGTTCCACACGGAGCTGCAATTTATAGATGGTATCACTCATCTGTTCCGCCGTCGGATTTTCATCTTCTACCTGATAGGTAATGCTGACACCGCCGGCCAGGTCCAGACCCAGCTTGATATTTCTCATTGCGCCGGTTCCGGTCTTTCCAAAGCCTACCGCTGTCGTAAATCCCAGAAAGATAATCACAACCGCCATAAGTATCAGGCTGATGATCCCTTTCTTCTTATTCATCTTCATGTTCCGATACTTCCTTTCCTGCATTTTCCCGCATCGCTTCCGCATCCGCCAGAGCGGCCTTGATCATGATCGCACACTCTACACGTTTACGCTGCATCTCGCAGCCGATCTCATATGTATCATGGATCGTCCCATGGAAATTATAGGCATTAGCCATACAGCCTCCGCTGCAGTAAAACTTTGCAAAGCAATTCCGGCATTTCTCCTTGGAATAGACATTGCAGCTGCGGAAATCATCCGCAATCTCCGGTCTTTTGATCCCTTCGTCCACATTTCCCATCAGGAACTCTTCCTGTCCTACGAACTGGTGACAGGGATACAGGTCTCCCCACGGCGTAACAGCCAGGTACTCAGTGCCGGAACCGCACCCGGAAAGCCGCTTGGCAAGACACGGACCACCGTCCAGATCGATCATGAAATGGAAGAAATTAAAGCCTTTTCCTTCCTGTTCTCTCTGGATCATGATCTTTGCCAGCTTATCGTATTCTTCCATGATCTTCGGCAGGTCCTCTTCCCGGATCGCGTAAGGATCTGTCTCGTCCCCTACCACTGGCTCAATGGACATCTGTTTGAAGCCCAGGTCTGCAAAATGCAGGATGTCTTCTGAAAAATCAAGATTATTTCTGGTAAAGGTTCCACGGATGTAATAGCGCTCCTGTCCGCGGCTGTCGGCAAGCTTCTGGAACTTGGGAACGATCAGGTCATAGCTTCCCTTTCCATTGCGGAACGGGCGCATCTGATCGTTGATCTCTTTCCTTCCGTCCAGACTTAAGACCACATTGTCCATCTCCTTGTTGATGAACTCCTGGATCTCATCGTTTAACAGGACGCCGTTGGTCGTAACGGTGAAGCGGAAATGCTTGTCATAGAGCTTTTCCTGCTCTCTTCCGTAAGCTACCAGGTCTTTCACCACCTGCCAGTTCATCAGCGGCTCCCCGCCGAAGAAGTCCACTTCCAGATTTCTCCGGTTTCCGGAATTGGCGATCAGGAAATCCAGCGCCTTTTTCCCGACCTCGAAGCTCATCAGCGCACGTCTTCCATGATATTCGCCTTCCTCTGCAAAGCAGTATTTACATGCCAGGTTGCAGTCATGGGCAATATGCAGACACAGCGCCTTTACTACCGTCTTGCGCTTCTTCACCTCGTCTACCATACACTCGTAAACGTCCGGTACAAACAACTGTCCTGCTTCGGTAAGCTCCGCCAGATCATCCAGTACGTCCTTCAGATCTTCTGCCGGATAAACACCGCCTAATTTTTCCTCCACGAGCCCGTATACCGACGGCTCCTTAAGCTCTGCGGCAGTATAATCCCTGCCATTTTCGTTCAATACCGCGATCACGTCATAGCACAGGTCGTCCACCACATGAACGGCGCCGCTGCAGACATCCAGAACGATATTGTATCCGTTGTTTTTATATTGATGAATCAAGGTAATACCCCTTCCTACTACTATCCTCTTCCTAAAATTCTCTGCGATACAACAACAGAGAGCCTGGCTTCCCAGACTCTCGAAGCTGTAATGCTCTTTGGCAGTACGTTTTTCGTATTCCTGATGCGTCCTTTACTTGTTCTGTTCGCAGGTCTGATTTCCTACAGTACAGGAAGTCTTGCACGCAGACTGGCAGGATGTCTGACATTCGCCGCATCCGCTCTTCTTCAGGTTATTGTTCATGGTCTGTGTATTTAATGTTTTCACATGTTTCATGGTACATTCCTCCTTATTTTTCCTTAACTTATGCTATTATATCATCTTACCTGCGATTACGCAATCCATTTTTCTTAAGTCTATGCAGCCCGTCCCTGCCATCGTCAGGATATCATCGCTCCGGCCATTCCACCGCCGGCGCAGAGCACAAATGTCGTCAGAAAATGAACACCATCTCCGCTTAATGTATGGTATACGCCCAGTGTGATCAGCATAAGCAGGGTAAAATAACTGCCGCCAAGCAGAAGTCCCCACAGGAACCTGCGTACCTTGGCAAGCTTCCCGATCACGATCCCTCCCACCAGTGTGGACAGGACATAGATCACGATCACCGCCGCAGATACGCTTTTTTCATTCAGCTCCAGCCGGTACAGCGCCATTGCAAGCAAGAGGAGCAGGACTCCTGTCACCACATAGGATACCAGCAGGCCCTTTAGCACCCACAGGATCTTTGTATCTTTTCGAATCCGTCTTTCCATCCGCCGTCCCTCCTTGTCTATCACAAGTTATGACGGTGTACTGGCTTTTATTCCCGGATTTTTGTTTTCCGCCTTTTTCTACTGCTCCATCTGACGGCCTAAAAAGTCTGCCGCACAGCTTGCCACCTTCTGCTCCGCTCCGGTAAACTTCTTTTTTTCATCCCTGGAAAGCAGGATTACGCCTCCGATCACATCGCCTTCACAGATAATAGGATGGATCACCTCCCAGAGATAGTCTCCCTCCTGTTCACTGACAATCTTGACGCTGGCTTTTTCCTGTCCTGGAAATGTGGTGGCTGTCCGCTCTCCCAGAAGCTTCATAAGCTGGGAGCTGATATATTTGTCTGTAAGCTCCTTTTTCCCGCTGCCTGCTGCTGCCACGACCTGATCCATATCGCAGATACAGACCAGGCACCCCGTGGTCTGCGCCAGGCTTTCCGCATACTGCCCTGCAAATGCGGACAGTTCCCCGATGGGGGAATATTTTTTTAAGATGATCTCGCCTTCCCGGTCGGTAAATATCTCCAGGGGATCTCCTTCACGGATCCGCAATGTCCGGCGGATCTCCTTTGGAACCACGACCCTTCCCAGATCATCAATTCTTCTGACAATTCCTGTTGCTTTCATATTTTCTTTTCCTCCGTTTACTGTATTCTTTCGACAGCCGTACTGCTAGTATCTGTAAACAGAGGAAATTTTATTCCATTAGCGGATAAAATTCGTAGGCTGCTGTATTTCCTGCTCTGGAAGTCCGTATTTTTCTTTTCCCAGCGCAATGCTCTTCATCAGAAACGCCATATTCCGGGCCAGGGTACGCA